>Ga0116231_10000626_pt1 | contig 64308 bp, 52 predicted proteins | sample S1TSphgellanicum_2_FD_89695 | JGI IMG/M metagenome (GOLD analysis project Ga0116231, IMG submission 89695) | Host-associated microbial communities from peat moss isolated from Minnesota, USA - S1T2_Fd - Sphagnum magellanicum MG | ecosystem: Host-associated > Plants > Peat moss > Unclassified... | reverse complement strand
TGGCTCTCTAACTCCCAAATTAGGTGGTTCCGAAGCTTCGATTCCCCCCAAAAATTTAGCTATTGAAGGGGCTAAAAAGTCTGAAACCCATGTTGGGAAGACTTGTGTGTACACCGTAGCCCCATGGGAGAGGGATTTAGGGTGAGGGCTTTTACGACTTTATCAAATGTTTCACCTGCGCTACTTTGATGGTTCCCATATCACTATCTAACACATTCAAGTCAAGATTCCTTAATTCCAACTTATCGTCAATAGTTCCATGTAGATAATAATCCATCTCTCCGACTAAACTACCTTCCCCAATATCAAAAGTAGCAAATAAAGATTTTTTACTGGTATCAAAATTAAACTCCATATATGGATTTACGCCAGTTATTTCTCCATCTTTGACATTAACGTAACTTTTTAACAGCTTTTTATTGGGGTCAAAGAAATCAATTTCTATGAAATCTAATGTCTCTGCTGTAATTATTGAATATTCTTTTTCTTCATTATAACTAAATGACCCTTGAGCAGAATAACCTGCGTTACCCTCCCAGTTGAATTGAAATGTAATTCCCATTGCTGGTTGAACTCCTATAAGTCCTAAGCTTAGAACAAGCATAGCTATAAATCCGGTAAAAAATATCTTCAGCTTAGACATAATTTCCTATTCCCGATTTTTACGCAAATCTCAAATAACTCAAACTAAAATCTCTTCTGAAACTCAATTACCGCCCGATTATCATCAGTTAAATTTGTCGAAGCTCGTATCCGTAATTGATCGTTAATCCGATAATTTAATCCAAATTGAGTAGGATCGCTATCGGTTAAAAGTTTAATTCCAGAAACAGAAAATTTACGTGAAATATCAACTCCAGCTTCCACCGCTAATTCTATGGTAGAGTAACTTCTGATATCTTTGGGACTATTAGAAACAATAGTCGGAAATATCCTGAATTCACTTAAACCAAAAACATTGGCTATCTCATTAAATGCACCTTGAAAATTGTTGAATACAGCCGAACCAGCTATATTAATTAAGCCCAAGTTACTATCAGTTCTTCCTTCTGTATCTACAAACCCACCCCCTAACAAAGTGACAATCTCTGTTTGTGAACGTGTAGGACTACTAGTTAATTCCAGATTATCATTTAGTTTACTAGCTGGTCCAACAACATTAGCTTCAACTTGGACAGTTTCTAAACTTCCAAGTCCATTAGAATTTGCTTTGACAATATCAGATTGCTGAATTACATCTAATACTTTAGCAAAGAGACGAATATCTAAATCAGGGTCGCGGGGTTGAAAACTGTTAAAAGTAGCAGTTTGGTCATAACCACGCGCTAGCTTAAATCTTGTGGTAAATAAATTTACTTCACCTCCGGTTAACTTAATAGTTCCTTCAGGTATAGGGTTACTCAAGAAACCATTGACGATTAATCCACCAGTTGCTTGAAACAGTAAAATCGGTTGACGGGCTATTTGAATATTTTTTCCTAGATTTAATGCTAAATTATTTAGTCTAGTCACTTTATTAGTATTATCTAGACCTTGTTTGTTAGTCCTCAGAGCAGGTAAATTTGCATTACCGCTAGATGTATTGGAGTCGGTCGAATCTGCTAGCAATACCTGACCATTAGATAAATCTATCTGACCACCAATTACTGGATTGAAGACTGAACCAGTAATTTCTAAATCACCACTAACTCCACCTTGATATAATCCTTTGAGATTTAAGGTTAGTTTGTCCAAATTAATTTTCAAAGAATTGTCTACCTTAACGGCTCCATCTTCACTATTGACAATGGGAATTTCTCCTTTGGCTTCCACTTTACCCTGGCTATATTTTCCTTGAAGTTGCTCTACTGAAACTTGGTCGAGGTTAAACTTCGCCGAACCTGAAACATTTGTCAGTTTTCCTGGTAAAGCTTGGGCGGAAAATATCGCGTTATTTAAAGAGGCTTCCCCATTCACCGATGGGTGTTGTATTGTTCCTCCCACTTCTAAGTTAACATCTCCTTCACCATTTTCAAAAGCTATCTGGTCAGTCAGCAAGTTTAACAGCGTCAGTCCTTCATTTTTCACCTTGATGCTGAGACTGATTTGATTACTATCTGGTTCTACAGAAGCAAAAGGCAATTTATAGGGAATTTTGCCAATTACATCCACAGGTTCGGTCGCAGCGGTGGAAACTTTACTACCAAAGTATAAGCGTCCAGCATCATAACTAAAACTAGCATTGGCTACTGCTAATTTTTTTTCGTTTAGTGTTCCGTCTGTTATCTCTAAGTCTCCTCTGGCTTGAGGATTGGATATACTCCCCGCTAAAGCTGCTGTACCGTTCAAATTACCTGTAATCTGAAACGGTAGTTTAATAAAATTCTCTAATACCTGGATCGGAAAATTGGTGACCCGCAATTGACCTGATTGCTCTTTTCCCCCAATATATCCTTTAAATACAATCAATCTTTTTTGCGATCTAAACAGCAAAGGTTGTAATCGCAAAACTCCTTTTTCAAAGTCACCATCGACAACAACTCTATCAGCATGGTAAAACCGATTTATTTCTTCCTTTCTACCCAAGTCAAAGTTTTCACCGATTAATCTAAATTTTGCTATTAGTCCATTAGCTGTAGTATTGTTGACGTTGATCGACCCATTGAAAGTTCCCTTGAGGTCTCTTAACTCTGGAATTGGATTAGCTGCTTGTCGCTGATCTTTTCTCTTTTGGATCAGCGTATCAATTTCATATAAACGTTCGATTTGACTCAAGAGGGGTTGATTCGGTAAACCTTGGGGAACGGTGGTTAAATCTGCTGCTGTACCATAGGTTGGTGGGGTTAAACCTCTCTGCAAATCTTGGATTTCAAATATCTGGGCTGTTGTGAGGATATCTTGAATGTTACCTTTAGTAATATTTAGATTTGCTTGAATTTTTGGTCCAGTACTGGTGGGAAGGAAATTACCATCGAAGTTGTAACTGCTCGCACCTTTGATAAATTTGCCTTTAATGATACTGGTTAAACCATTTCTATAGCTTAACTGGGTACTGAAACTATCCCCTTTCAACCGCCCAAATTCTGGATGAGCGATCGCCATATCTCCCGTAGTCGCCAATGTCCTTTGATTAACTTGTAAATTCCCCGTCAATAATCCAGCGATCGCCTGATTACCCAAAGGTATACTGCTGGGTAATTTCAAATTCAAAGCTTGGATAGGGAAATTGGCAATCTGTAATCTCCAATTATCCCCAGAAGCAACACCTGTAGCTAAGGCTTGTTGCCATTTTACCAAAAAGGAATTAGGACGATTACCCACATTGAAATTAAGCGCTAGATGGTCCCCATTGGGTTTACCTGCTAAATCTGCGCTCAGACTTTTACCTGAGTTTATACTTGAGCTTAAATTCACACTACCAGTCAACAACGGGTCAAACGCTAAGTCTCGGAGTTTCAAGTTATGGAAACCCAGCATACCGACAACATTAGGCGCAGTCAAACTTCCCGTTACCTCTCCTAAAAAATCCATCTTCCCCGACAAACCCTCAACATAAGCTGGTAACTTGACCGGTAGTTGTTGGAGATTGTAATCCTGCGCTTGGACATGGAGATTTACTTGAGTAATTTGGGGAATCCCTGGATTGGTAGCATTAGCTAAAATATAACCATGAGCATGTAAATTGCGAGAATCAGCATGATTAATAGTTAGTTGCTGACCATTCCACGCGATCGCTGCGTTTAGTGGAGAGTTAACCCCACCAATACCTTGACTAAACTGTAATGTACCATCTGCACGCAAATCAGCTAATTTAGTGGAAGCTACTGTTCCCGCGACTTGTAAATTAGCGCTCAAATTACCAGGTAGCTGAGAATTCAGTTTACTTAATTGCAAATGGGAACTGACCACTTTGGCTTGATAACGACCATCAGCTAAGAGAATATGAGAAGCTGTAACTATCCCACCAGGAACATTAATTCTAGCTTCACCCACAGCAGCGATCGCATCTGGTCTGAGATCATCTACGATACCTGCTACATGAAACTGTCCAGTCACAGCAGAAGCGCGTAGTTCTGGTGGTACAGTGACAGTACTCAAGCGCTGTAAAAGTACATGGTTAGCTGCCACATTGGCGATATAATGTCCATTCACCAATTGCATATTCGTAGCAGTAACTGCACCATTCCCAATAACTAGACTAGCTTTACCCAGTGCGCGGATCGTTTTAGCGGTAAAATTATCTAAATTACCCGCCACAATAAAATTCCCCGTCAGGGGATTCTGTAATACTGGAGGTGCTTTTGCTAATATCCTTCCCAGATGGACATTCTCAGCAACTAATCCTAAAATCAAGTTTTTGTCTTGTAATTGGATTTGGGAAACGCCAACTCTCCCACCAGCAACTTCTAGACCAAACCGCTCTGGATGAATAGAATTGATTTGAAATGGACTACTGATTCCAGATAGACGCAAACGACCATTTAACCTGGCTTCATCCAAAGAAATGTTTTGCAGTTTTTCTTCCTTGATAAATGGATTCACCTGGACATGAGCAAGGGAAGCTAAAACTTGCCAATGTTGGTCAACATAATTCCCCTCGGCTCGAATTATCCCCTGACCAATATTCACCATTACATTTTGGAAAGATAGGGATTTATCTGGGTGAATCTTTGTCTCCCCACTAGCGAGATACTGAGATATAGAAGTTTTCCATTTCACTGCTGTTTCCACTTGATTCGCCGCACCTGTAACTTGTGCTGTCGCCGAAATCTCACCGATGGGGGTTTGGGAAGGGATGTTCAGTTTGTAGAGTTGGGCGATCGCCATACCAGGAATTTTGTTGGCTGTAAAGCCCAAATTCAATTCGTCCACTTTACCCAATTTGATTTTCCCACCACCCACCACCTCACCCCCTAAGGCGAGTTGAGATTTAAAATTACTTACTGTCACCACAGAAGTACTACTGGATAAATTAAAGTCACCGTATAAGCGTTTAAAAGCAACCTTATCCACATAAGTAGTTTTCAAACTAGACACATGACCTGATAAAACAGGGCTAGAAATTCCGCCCACAATTTGTAAATCTGCTTTAATCGCCCCACTTACAGGTACTGGAGACTTAATTTTCAAAGTTTCTGTAGCTCTGGCTAAACTGACAGCATTGATTCTTGCTGTCAATTTAAAGCCAGATTTGCGGTCAATAATACCGGAAGCAATTATAGGAATTTTGCCGTAACTAGTGACTAAATTGTCTAATTTTATCGCTAATCCTTGGAAACCGACATCTCCTTGGGTATTTTGCAGTAATTGTGGGACTTTATCTATCTTCAGAACCACCCCCATCAATCCAGCGCTACCATACAATAAAGTTTGCTGATCGGGTGTTAACTTAACGCGCAAATCACCATTCACTCGTCCTTTGGTTAATCTCAACGGTAACTTAACTAAATTAGTCACATCTTCTCCCAGTAGGTCTTGTGCTTTCACCTGTAAATCAGCAACTAAAACTCTACCAGGACGGACATCTCCTTGAATAAAAACATTCCCACCATTCCTAGCGCTTCCCGCTAGTTCTACTTTAATCAGTCGGTTATTTTCTAAAAGTTGAGCAGTTCCACTCAGGTCTGCAAACTCCACTGGAACAGCACCATCAGGAATAGGAAAGCCAAAACCTTTAGCCATCCGTGCTCCCCGTCTATTCTGAGATACTAGTACTACCTTAGCATTGCGGAAGCGGATTTTATCTAAAACGGTCTTAATCGGTCCTGTGGGTTTGGGTGGATTGATTTTTGTCTTCAACCAACTCCCTTGACTACCTTGCTCAAAATAAGCGTGAGGATTAACCAAAGTTACATCCAGTAGTAACCTCCGGCTAACTATCAACTGCCAAATATCAAAACCCGCTTCCACTGACTCTATCGTTACTTGTTCCCTGTCTGTGGGTGTGGGCGGAATTGATGAAGCGGCAAATTTCACCCCTGTGAGGGAAATTTCAGTTACTCTCCCCAAATTAACAGGACGTTTGAGTGAAGTTGTCAGGGTTTTAGATGCTAAGGGTGCTAACTCTTTTTGGGCAAAATTCCATAATCGCCAAGCAACACCAATTGTTCCTAGTAACAGCAATAGACTGAAAGTAATACCACCACCTTTTAACATTGTCAACCATAGGCGTTGACGTTGGTGATTTGTTGCTTGAGGATCTTGATTAGCAGAGTTAGACATTTTTGATTTCTACTCAGTAATAACCTGAAACTGCATTGCCTAGAACTTTAATAGAATATAGACATCAAAATCAAGTCAGAGAGAAGGTGATTATAATTATGCAAGTTTTTGTCCTAATCTTCAATGCTGGTACAGATAATGAAGGGATTCACACTGTTCGGTTAGCTAATGCATCTGGGGAAGTACGGAATAAAATTATGTTGTTTGCATCGGAAGATGATGCGACAAGATATGCTTTAATGTTGGAAGCACAAGACTTTCCATCCCCAAGTGTGGAAAAATTGCATGTCCAAGAAATTCAAGATTTTTGTCAGGAAGCTGGCTATGATTGGGAAATTATTCCCCAAGATGGTAGCTTGACTATTCCCCCAGAGATCAATGTGGAAAAACCTGATTGGCAACCAGAAGATGAGCAGCAGACAATTGAGGATACTGAGATAGAAAATATGCGGCGCAGATTGGAAGGGTTAATATAAGAAGGGTGTAGGGTGTAGGGTGTAGGGTTTAATATAAGAGAATGAATGTGATGAGTAATTTGGGGGAACGGGGACACTTACTGACGGAACAGGTTAATCCCTACAGTCTTAATCTGGACCAACTCAGTTCAATAGAAGTCGTGGAACTATTTAATCAAGAAGACCAAAAGGCGATCGCTGCGGTCGCTGCGGCTAAATTGCAGTTAGCTGCCGCAATTGATCGGGCATCTACGCAGCTAAGCAGGGGAGGACGTTTATTTTATATTGGGGCGGGAACCAGTGGGAGATTAGGTGTATTAGACGCAGCTGAATGTCCACCTACTTTCTGTACTCCGCCAGAGTTAGTCCAAGGAATTATTGCTGGTGGTGCTGGCGCACTGGTACGCAGTTCGGAGGATTTGGAAGACCGGTCTGAGGATGGCGCAGAGGCGATCGCTCAACACCAAATTAATCAGTTAGATGTGGTTGTAGGGATCACAGCTGGGGGAACAACACCTTTCGTGCATGGGGCGATCGCCGCCGCTCGTCAACGGGGAGCAGTGACAATTTTTATAGCTTGTGTACCCACAGAACAAGTTGACTGTGATGTTGATATTGATATTCGCTTGCTGACTGGACCGGAAATTCTCGCTGGTTCTACTCGCTTAAAAGCTGGTACAGCGACAAAGTTAGCTTTAAATGTCCTCTCCACTGGTGTGATGCTAAAGTTAGGTAAAGTTTATGGTAATCGCATGGTAGATGTCGCCGTTACCAATCAAAAATTGCGCGATCGCGCTGTGCGGATTTTACAGGACTTAACAGATTTGAGTCGGGAAGCTGCTGATTTCTTACTGGACCATAGTGGTAAATCGGTAAAATTAGCATTGTTAATGCATTGGACCGGATTAGAAAAAACTACCGCCCAACAACTATTAACCGCACATCAAGGTAATTTACGAGCAGCTGCCAATAGCCAAAAATAATGATAAAGTTATTTTAGATATAGACTAGACCACCGATTGACTATAGCTAAAACAACTTTAATTTTCACAAAACTACATCTAAATTTGATGATGTTATTAAGTTTGTTTAAACTATCCTTAAACCTCTTTTATAGTGAATTATTATTGATTTATATTACTTGGAAAAATAAAGATATATTAATTTATCGTTGAATTTTCAAGTAATAATCTTTAAAACAAATATCGTCTTAGTCAAATTGAAAATAGGGGTTTTTACTGTTACCTTGTAACAGGATACGGGAGTATAGTGGAATTATACTCAATAAGTCAACTAACTTATCCTAATATATCTGAATTCCACCTATGTACTATGATCAAGGCGCTCTCAATCAAAAGCATAGGATTATTCTATCTTATAGATTGATTATTTTAGATATGTTTATTTTCAGAGGTTTCCACCATCAAGATTGAACAGATATATCATGGTTGGGCTAGTGGAACGCTAAATCTATAAGAAAAATAAGAGGGGAGCTGGAAAATGGACGAATCGCAAAAATTACTTAATGAATTTAAAATTTGTACTCAACTTCAATATAATGGGAGACTAAATATTAAAAGTTCCCAAGGGCGTCAATGGAATTTTTACTATCGTCTGGGGAGAATAGTTTGGGCGACAGGAGGAACTCATCCCTTCCGACGTTGGCGGAGATATATGGCGCAATATGTACCTGATATCGATTTAGATAAGATCCGCTGTCGGACTGAGGATATTGCGATTAATTATTGGGATTATAACCTCTTAGAGATTTTCCATAAAAGACACAAAATTCAACGAGAGCAAATCCAAACAATTGCAGAAAGTACCATAGCAGAATTATTCTTTGACCTAGCACAGGAAGTAGATTTTTACGCCATCAGCTGCAATCGCCTACAAGATACTATCCTAGAAATGCCAATGAGTTTCACGAGTGTAGATATATCCATTAAGACGATGCAAGATGCGTGGGCGATTTGGACACAATCTGGGTTAACAAACATCTCTCCTAACTCAGCTCCAGTATTACGCAAAGCCGAGCAGTTACAGAAGACAGTCAGTCCGGTTGTCTATAAAAACTTTGTCAATTTAGTCGATGGTAAATTGACGTTGCGTGAATTAGCAGTCAAGATGAAGCAGGATGTTTTACCTGTAGCTCGTTCTTTACTTCCTTACATCTTGAAGGGAATTATTGAGTTGGTTGAATTACCTGACTTACCCTTAATAGTTGTGGAAGTACCCAAACCCAATCATAATAACAGTCGAATTCAGCAGAGAAGTATTACTCCATTAATAGCTTGTGTGGATGACAGCCCTGTAGTCTGTAGCATGTTAGAGAAAATTATCGTCTCTAATGGGATGAGATTTATCAAGGTACAAGACCCTGTACAAGCTTTACCTACGCTGATTCAAGCTAAACCAGATTTAATATTTTTAGACTTGATTATGCCAGTAGTTAATGGCTATGAGATTTGCTCTCAGTTAAGAAGAATTCCAGCTTTTTCGAGTGTCCCAATTATTATCCTCACTGGTAATGATGGTCTTTTAGACCGGGTACGCGCTAAAGTAACAGGTTCTACAGATTTCATCTCTAAACCAATTGTGGCTGATCGGGTAAATAGTGTGATCCATAAGTACTTGAATTTGCAAAAGGAAATAAAAGATGTCACATTTTCCCAGTTAAAGCTATCTAGTTAAAATTACGTGGTTTGTGTGAGTTAAGATATCTATTACAGTTTATCAAGCTCAATCGTAAAAACAAATACTTTAAACCCAGGTAATTATCATGAATACTATTTTAGTAGTTGAAGATGGCTTGACTGACATGGAGATTATTAGTCGCTACTTACAACAGGCCGGCTATTTAGTGATCGGTGCCACGAGTAGTGATGAAGTACTGAGCAAAATAGATAGCAGTAAACCAGATGTAATTTGCCTTGATGTGATATTACCTGGTAAAAGCGGATATGAAATCTGTCGAGAATTGAAGAACAATCCTAATACAAGCAATATACCGATAATTTTCTGCTCGACGAAAAGTAGTGAAGTCGATAAAATGTGGGGAAATATGTTGGGAGCGGAAGCATATATATCAAAACCTATAGACAAAGGAGAACTGGTAGATATCTTGGAGCGTCTAATTAAAAAATAAGGATAATTAGCTTTGTGGAAACTAAACAAAAATTTTTAAGTTTCAATTTGGGGGTAAAGGATACAGCGATATTTCCACTACGATACATCGCCGAAGTTTTGCAAGTATCTATACCAGAAATATCTATAGTTCCACAAATGCCTAGTTGTGTATTGGGGATATACAACTGGCGGGGTGAAATGCTATGGTTGATTGATTTAGAAGAAATGCTGGGCTATCCACCTGTATTGCGGAGCGCAAATTTTATCTCCAAAATGATGGCGGTTGTGCTAGAAAATGACGGTAAGTTTTTGGGACTTTTAGTCCGTCAACTAACAGATATTGAATGGCTTGATCCCCAAGAAATAAAACCGCCTGTTGCTGAAGTCTTTTCTCCAGAAATGTCTCCTCTTTTAGAGGGATATTTTATCAATGATTCTCAGCAGATGATTTTATCTTTAGATGCTTTAGCAATTCTGCAATCTCCTCTATGGGGGATGCATAATTAAAGAGGAAACAGGGGACTTTTTATTGAAGATGGTTATTGAGGGTTAATTGCATGACTACTATATATCAGAGCAACGAGGATAAGTTGGATAGTCCATATAATGGTGGAGAGGTGGGAAATAATGCTGTGCGTTCTAATGAATATAGCGCGATCGCCTATGAATTTAAAGTCTATCGTCAACGCTTTCAAGAAATAACGACCCATCTGCAAAAAGCTGCCGATATGGAGACTTTATTGCGAGTTACGGTAGCTCAAATTAGAGATAAACTGTCCTGCGATCGCGTGCTAATTTATCAATTCACCAATAATGATGCTGGGGATGTTTTAGCCGAATCCAGAACTCCAGGCTGGACTCCTGCTATTAGCGAAAAATTACCCCCAATCTTTTTCGGGCTATATACCCGTCAAGATTATGTTGATGCTGTGATTATAGATGATGTAAGTAAAATTCAGCTAACCCCTCACCAAAAGCAGTTACTAGAAAAATTGCAAGTCAGAGCAAGTCTGAGTTTACCAATTGTTATAGATAACTATAATTGGGGATTAGTCGTAGTCCATAGTTGTATCGCTCCTCGCCAATGGGAAGAACCGGAAATTACTCTGCTATCTCAAATATCTACAGAAATTAATTATAGACTACAAAGCTTTAGACTGGACAGAGAATTGCAACAGTCTAGGCTAGCTAAACAATCAGTCGCTAAAGTAATCACGAAAATTTTACAACAGCCAGATGTAGATAAAATCTTCCAAGCTACGACCCAGGAAGTAAGACAATTTTTAAAATGCGATCGCGTGGGAGTTTATCGGTTTAATTCTGACTGGAGTGGTCAGTTTGTGGCGGAAGCTGTAGGGAATAATTGGATTAAAACCGTCACACCTGATTTTAAAATGGTTTGGGAAGATTCCCATTTGCAAGAAACCAAGGGTGGACGGTATGCGCATGGAGAAACTTTTGTGGTTAATGACATCTACAAAGTTGGTCATGCTCAATGTCACGTTGATATCCTAGAACAAATGGAAGTTAAAGCTTACATGATTGCGCCGATCTTTTCTGGCGAAAAATTGTGGGGTTTGTTGGGAGCTTATCAAAATAATTCAGCCAGGGAATGGCAAGATGGGGAAATTAGTTTCTTAACTCAGATCGGGTTACAGTTCGGTGTGGCTATTTCCCAAGGAGAATATCTGGAGCAAGTGCGCGAGCAAAGTAGCCAATTAACCCAAATTGCTCAACAAGAGAAAACTTTAACCAAGATAGTTAACCGCATTCGTCAATCTTTTGATGTAGAAGATATTTTTAAAGCTACAACTCAAGAAATTCGCTCATCCTTGAAGTGCGATCGCGTAGCAGTTTATCAATTCAGCCCAGACTGGGGAGGACAATTCGTTCACGAGTCAGTCGGTTCTGGTTGGACAAAATTAGTCGGTCCAGGAATTAAAACGGTCTTGGACGATACTTATTTACAAGAAACTAAGGGTGGAAGATATGTCAGGGGCGAAAATTTTATTGTCAATGATATTTATCAGATCGGTCTGGCTGATTGTCATATTGAGATATTAGAGCAATTTGAAGCCAGGGCTTACATTATAGTCCCCATATTCTTAGGGGAAAAACTCTGGGGATTATTAGCAGCCTATCAAAATTCTGGTTCACGGGAATGGCGGGAATCGGAGGTCAGCTTTTTAGAGCAGATCAGTTTGCAATTCAGCATAGCTAAAGCACAAATTGATTCGATCGCTGAAATCCAAGCTCAATCCGAGGAACTAGCTAAAATTGCGGAACAGGAAAAAACTATCAACAAGATAGTTAACCGGATTCGTCAATCCTTGGACTTAAATGAAATATTCCGCACAGCTACCCAGGAAATTCGCCAATTAATTAAATGCGATCGCGTAGCTGTTTATCAGTTCAAGCCCGATTGGAGTGGTGAATTTATCGCCGAGTCGGTAACTGGTAGTTGGATGAAACTGGTAGGACCAGGACTGAATACAGTTTGGGAAGATAGTCATTTACAAGAAACCCAAGGTGGTCGCTACGCCAAAGGCGAACACTTTGCTGTCAATGATATTTACCAAGCTGGTCACGCTCAATGTCACATTGATATTTTAGAACAGTTTCAAGTTAGGGCTTATATCATAGTCCCTATATTCTACAAAGAACAACTCTGGGGTTTACTCGCAGCTTATCAAAATTCTGGTCCTCGGACATGGCAAAGTCGAGAAATTGGTTTACTAACTCAGATAGGGTTACAGTTTAGTCTAGCGAAATCTCAAATTGAATATTTGCAACAGCTAGAATTGCAATCCACCCAACTCTCAACCGCCGCTAGTCGGGAAAAATCCGCTAAAGAGTTACTTCAACAGCGATCGATTCAACTTCTTAGAGCCGTGAGACCAGCCCTTGATGGTGATTTAACAGTCCGCGCTCCCCTGACCGAAGATGAATTGGGGACAATAGCCGATGCTTATAACAATACCCTCCAAGCCTTACGCCAAATTGTTATTCAAGTACAAGCATCATCTCAACAAGTTGTCCAAATCTCCAACACTAGCGACGCTTCACTCCTAGACTTGACGCATTTAGCCAAACAGCAATCGGAAGAAATTTCTGGAGCGCTAAATGATATTCAACGGATGGTAGACTCGACTCAAGCGGTAGTTACCAATGCGCAATTAGTCCAAATAGCAGTAGAGAAAGCCAACAAAACTGTAGATTCTGGTGATAATGCTATGAACCAAACAGTCAACGCCATTCAGGCTATTCGGGAAACAGTAGCTCAAACAGGTAAAAAAATCAAACGTCTGAGTGAATCATCCCAAAAAATCTCTAAAGTAGTTAACTTGATTAGTAGTTTTGCTACACAAACAAACGTACTAGCTTTAAATGCGGCGATTGAAGCTACTCGTGCGGGTGAATATGGTAAAGGGTTTGCGGTGGTAGCTGATGAAGTTCGCTCTTTGTCGCGCCAATCAGCTTCAGCGACGATTGAAATTGAAAAATTAGTCCAAGAAATCCAAGCAGAAACAGGAGAAGTAGCAGTAGCGATGGAGTTGGGAATTCAGCAAGTTGTAGAAGGAACCAACTTGGTGAGTCAAACCCGCCAAAACCTGAATGATATCGTGGCTGTAACCGCAGAAATTAGTCAGTTGATTGGATATATTACTGAAGCTACTCAAAAGCAAATGGCTCAATCAGGTACAGTTACCACCTCGATGAATTCTGTAGCAGCAATTGCAAACAAGACATTTGGCGAGTCTCAAGAAATTGCGACTCTGTTACAAGAATTATCAGGAATGGCGCAAGATTTATTAAAAACTGCTAGTAAGTTCAAAGTTAATTAATCAAAGCTAGACACCAAGCCAATTTTATTGGAGACGGAGCTTCTAGTGGCTCCTCTCCTGACTCCTGACTCCTGACTCCCTTCTAACTTATGATCACAGATACTACAATTCGTGCTCAAGGATATGCTTATTTCCTTTCTGAAGCCCCAGAGCTATTACAAATAATTGACCAAGAATTATTTGATTTACCATCTAATCGCAGTGTGAATAAAGTCCATAATCTAATGCGAGCAACTCATACTCTTAAAGGAGGAGCTGCTAATGTTGGACTAGATAATATTAAGATGATAGCTCATTCTTTAGAGGATGTATTTAAAGCTTTATATAGCCCTAATGTTGTTATCGATCATGAATTACAGTTATTTCTAGCAGAAGCTTATGAATGTCTACATCTTGCTGTTACAGCTGAGGTGACAAAATGTAGTTTGGATAGTGAAGAACTCCTCCACCGCGCCACATCTGTTTTTGCCAACTTACAAAAAAAATTAGGTGATGCTTTCGGGGCTGAAAACCATATTCCCACTTCTGAGGAACTAGGATTTGATATTGTCGGGTCCATTTTTGAAGTAGGAGTACAGCAGCGTTTAGAAGATATTGCTAAAGCGATTCAGGATATTTCAGACCAGCAAGAACTGCTAGAGTATTTATCCTCACAACTTGAAGTATTTCTCGGTTTGGCTGATTCTTTGAATCTACCTGGATGGGGTGAACTGGCTCGGACAATTATCGCAGCCCTAACAGCTAATCCCCACCAGGTATTTAAAATAGGCGAAATAGCTTTGGCTGATTTACAGCGATCGCAAAAAATGGTTTTAGCAGGCGATCGCACTAATGGAGGGTCAATTTCGGCTGAATTAAGGTCACTATCCGATGCATCAGCAGAAAGTGCAGCAGAAAGTGCATTAGTCAGCTTGCCAAAACAGGAGTTATCTATTACCTCTGGTAGTCAATCTTTTGCGGGGACATTTTTTCATGTTACAGGTGATTTTTATCGATTTTTAACTATATCTGGAAATAGGAATAATCAGCCATTAAAAACCACCAATGCTAAATTTTATTTAAAAGTAATTCGCTATATTTTCGGCTGGTTTAACCACTGTATGGATATACCAGTAGCTGAACTGAATTTATCTTTACTGATCCCAGAAATGGGACAAGCAGAAATTATCGATTATGTAGAAGAATGGCTATATAAGCTAGTAAATTTTCTCGAAGAAGCAGAAGATAGTCCTAGTTTACGTCTTTATCGTCGAGGCGTGATTTTTATCATTATCTTAGCTGTAGCTAAATTCCAATACTCTATCAAGAAAAATGCTGGTGCTATTGGTATTATTCGCACATTAAGAGCTGAAATTCGGCAATTAGGTCAGGAATACAAAAAACTTCCCCCTGTAAATGAACAAGAGAAGAATTGGCTGGAGAATCCTAAATTATCAGCATTATTAGTGGTCAAGTCCATCTCACCTCCACTGCCATCTTGGCAACCTGATGACCATTTGCTAGAGTCGATCTGGGGTGAGGAAAGTGTGACATTGCCAACAGTAGCAGAGCTACAAGATGATAATTATTTAGGTAGTGTGACATCATCAGTTGTCAGCGAACAAGTATTGGCGGCGACTATTCCTGAATCGATTGCTGAAGTTTTCGATCAATCTGTACCTCAATTAATAGAAGATCCCGCCTCACCACTAACTAGTTTACGTCAGCCTGCATTTGTGCGAGTCAATGTAGAAGGATTGCAAAAACTCAATTACTTGGCTGGGGAATTGCTGATTTACCAAAAACGGCGCAATTTGCTGGATGAACAAATTACCGAACTGATCGAGCAATTAAGTCAGCGTCTACATCGACATCTTTCTACTTTAAATGAGTTACGTGATTTGCCGATGTATGGTAATAATACTCTTTTACCAAGGATACAGAAGGTCTCTTATGCGTCTTTTGATACTTTAGAGATGGATGTATATACAGAGTTTAATTTAAAGCTGCATGAAGCCTTTGAGGAAACGTTACAACTTCAAGAAACTACTGAATCTTTGGATTTACTCAGTAAACAGGCTAATCAAATAGGAGACAAGAAAAGTACTTTAGCTCTGAATATTATAGATAATCTGGTAGAAGCGAGGATGTTACCTTTGGGAACTATCCTCAACCGATTTCCCCAAATGGTGAGGAAGTTAGCACATGTTTACGCCAAACCCATAGAGTTAAAATTAATTGGCTCGCATGTGTTAGTAGATAAAGCGATCGCCGAAAGACTATATGACCCATTATTACAACTAGTGCGTAATGCATTTGACCACGGAATTGAACTCCCACAAGTTCGGAGCAAATTAGGTAAACCGGAAACAGGATTAATCGAAATCCATTCTTATCATCAGGGAAGTTACACTGTGATTGAAGTGCGAGATGATGGATATGGCTTAAATTTCGCTGGGATTCGGCAACGAGCGATCGAATTACATCTTTTAGCAGATGACCAACCTCAAAGCTACGTTCAGCACCCAACCGAAGCAGAGTTGATCGATCTGATATTCTCACCGGGATTTTCTACTGCTGGTCAAGTAAGTGAAATATCCGGGCGGGGTATGGGATTAGATATCGTGCGGACTCAATTACAAGCTCTTAACGGCTTGATTTCAGTGCAATCATCACCTGGTCAAGGAACCACATTTATCCTGAAAATTCCTTTTTCTATGACTACAGATAAATTAATGCTAGCGCAGGCAGGAGTAAATGTCTATGCCTTATTACTTGATAGTATTGAAAAAATAGTTATCCCCTCCTCTGAGCAAGTGCAAGAATTTGAAGGAAAACAGGTTTTGCACTGGCGTGTAGATGAGAATGAATATATTACTAATATCTTAAGACTTTCTAGTTTAATAGACTATAGTAGGTCACTCATTAAGCAGACAGATTTGAGTAAAGTCCCTAGTTTAGCTCAGACTCAAACACCCACCAATCCCATACTCTTAATCCGCCACAATCAAGGAGTTTTAGGTTTAGAAGTGGATGCCATTATTGGGGAACAAGAACTAGTTATTCGCCCTTTAGGTAATGCGATTACTCCACCTAAATATGTTTATGGTTGTAGTAGTTTAGCTAATGGAAATCTGATTCTAGTTATCGATGCTTCTCTGCTGGTGGATGCTCATCAAAAACAAACATCACTTGATATTGTTCCTCTAGCAACAGATTATTCCTTAAGGCAACTAAGAGAAGGAGTATCAGAAAATACTATAGTCCCAATATCAGTATCAGCAATATCAACAAGGCTACTTACTGCTTCTGCGCCAGAGATGTCACAATTAGCGAAATTAGTTTTAGTAGTAGATGACGCCATCAGCCTCAGACAAACACTTTCTTTAACTTTACAAAAATTTGGTTATCAAGTAGTACAAGCTCAAAATGGTGTGGAAGCGATCGAGCAATTGCAATTACACCCAGAGATTGAAATTGTGATCTCTGATTTAGAAATGCCTCGGATGAATGGATTTGAACTGTTGAGCCATATTCGCCAAGATGAAACTATAGCCAAAAAGCCTGTAGTAGTTTTAACTTCACGTAGCGCGATGAAGCATCGTCAATTGGCGGTGGAGTTGGGTGCAAATGCTTATCTGAATAAACCTTATCTAGAACAGGAACTAATTTCTATATTGAGAAATTTAGAGTCTGTGTGAACAATTAGTAAACTATTATTTCTGCGGTTTAACTTCACCAAACCGAATTAAAAAGGCGATCGCCAAACTTACCAGCAAAATTATGGTCATACTTAAAGCTGAACCAAATCCCCAATTTTCTGTAGCTCCCAAAAATTGGTTATAAACTAACCTAGCTGCTGTCATACTAGAAGCCCCACCCAGTAATTCTGGATTGATAAAATCTCCCAAAGCTGAGATAAAAACTAGCAGAGAGCCAGCCGCAATACCTGGAAAAACTTGGGGTACAGTTATTTGCCAAAAAGTTTGTTGGGGATTTGCGCCTAAATCAGCTGATGCTTCTAGCAATTGTCGATCTAATTTTTCTAAAGAAGCATAAAGCACTAATACCATATATGGTAACAAGCTATAGCTCATACCAATTAAAACTGATGGTGTGCGTCTAAACAAATCCAAAGTATGTAGACCTAGAGTAGTTAAGATCGTATTTAAAAGACCTGTAGGACGCAAAATTGTAATCCAAGCATAAGAACGCAGTAAGGAAGAAGTCCATAAAGGCAAGACAAATGCCAATACTAATATATTACGCCAGCGCCGTGGAGCCATTTGGGCAATCCAATAGGCGACGGGGAAACCTAAAATCAAACAAATAACTGTAGTAGCAATAGATAAAAATAGGGAATTGAAAATGACATGTAAATAAAGCGGCTCAAATATACGCAAGTAGTTATCAAATCCAGTGGGATTTACTATATCCCCTGGTTGAATATTGGGCACTAGGCTCAATTCCAGAATTATTAACGTTGGTAGCACCAACAAAAATAATAACCACATCCCAGATGGCGCAAGTAATCCCAAGGGAGGTAGCCATTTTAGCCAAAAGCTCGACAATTTTTGTTTTTCGACAAGACCACCAACATTCTTTAGTGGAGAATTCTGAATCGGAGTAGACACAAATACAATACCAATTTGGGGTTTTAGATTGTGAATTTAAAACCAATGGGTTTTAAATTAGGAAAGTATTCAAATTTATTACAAATCAAGATTATTTATGTATTTATTACGTGTTTATCTATGTATTTTAGGCTAGCAACTCGGTCCAATAGCGAGCATAGATTTCTTCCACCTTTCCTAGAGGAGTAATACGTTCGCATTTTCCTAAGATTGCTTCTGGTGGGAACAAATTGGCATTTTTTTGGATTTTTTTGGGCAATTCCTCAAATCCAGCCCGATTGGGAGTAGCGATACTTAGTCTAGCACTAAGTTGAGCAGATATTTCTGGCTGTAAAATAAAGTTAATCCATTCATAAGCTCCAGATGAATTGGGAGCACTCTTGGGGATAACAATTGTATCTGTCCATAAAGAAGAACCACTCTGAGGAATCACAAACTTCAGTTGGGGATTTTCTTTAGCTATTTTTACCGCATCGGATGAATAACACATTGCCAGTAGTAGGTCGCCCGCAACAATTTGGTTTTGCCATGCGTCTGTGTCAAAAGCAGCGATCGCCGGTTTTAACAGTTTCAAGTTTTCATAAGCTGCTTTGATTTCCTCCTCCCGACGAGAATTGTAAGAATAACCCAACATGCGCAAGGAAGCCCCTAGAACTTCGCGGACATCATTGAGCAAGGTCATCCGCTTGTTCAACTGTTCTTTATTTTGCCAAAGGTATGACCAATCCGTTGGTGGAGTTGCCAATTTTGTGGAGTTATAAATTAAGCCTGTGGTTCCCCAACTAAAAGGAATACTAAAACGGTTTTTGGGGTCGTAGCTAGGGCTTTGGAAACGGGGGAATAAATTGTCCAAACCAATCAAATGTTCATGATTAACTTCAGCCAATAAATCTTTCCCATGCATCTTGGTGACTGTATTGTCAGATGGATAGATAATACTGTAAGCGCTACCTCCTCCAGCTTCGATTTTAGCCATCATCGTTTCATTAGAATCATACACATCCGCTACTACTTTAATCCCAGTTTGATTAGTAAAAGTACTTATTAAGGCTTGATCGGTATATTGTGACCAAGTATAAATGTATAAGCGCTCGTTTTGACTATAACTAGGGGATTTTGCCCCCACATTAGCTAGTCTCCAGCCACAACTACTGAGAGACAAGCTAGAAAGTGCGGTCATTCCCTGTAAAAATTGCCTTCTGTTAGTCATTTTATGGGACAGCTCGCTCTTGATCAATGGCTAAACAGTCATTTTCCGACCACCAAGCATAAATTGTGGTGTCGCGGTCTGGAAGAGAGCCAAAAGTATTGGGTTGTAAAGCGTTAATACTAATACCGTTAGATAACTCCATGATGTAATTAACATGTGTACCTAAATACATGATATTAACCAGTCGTCCTGCAAAACAATTGGTAGTTAAACTAGGTTGATAGAGTGAGAGCTGGATTTTCTCTGGGCGGACACTTACTACCACAGTTTGTAATAATTCACTAGGCGTACTTTCCGAACGGTTAACAATAATTGATAAGCCTGTTTTAGTCAAAATTTTGATGTAATTTGGTTCTACTGCGGCAATTTCACCGCTGAACAAGTTTGTATCCCCGATAAAATCAGCCACAAAGGATGTTTGAGGATGTTCGTAGATTTCGCTGGGTGTCCCAACCTGCTCAATTCTGCCATGATTCATCACCGCAATTCGGTCCGATAAAGACATTGCTTCTTCTTGATCATGTGTCACCATAATGAAGGTCAATCCTAAATCTTGATGGAGATTGGATAATTCAACCTGCATTTCCTTCCGCAGTTTCAAATCCAATGCTCCTAGTGGCTCATCTAGGAGTAAAACAGCGGGACGATTAACCAAGGCTCTAGCCAAGGCGACTCGTTGCTGTTGACCGCCAGAGAGTTGATGGGGAAATCGGGATTGTAAACTTTCCATTTTTACAAGTTTCAGAGCTTCCTTCACCCGACTAGTTACTTCTGACTTCACCAATTTTTTTAATCGGAGTCCAAAAGCAATGTTATCCCAAGCATTCAGATGATTGAATAGAGCATAGCTTTGAAATACTGTATTTACTGGTCGGCGATAAGGTGGGACATCAACCATGGATAACCCTTGAATCAGCAACTTACCAGCATCTATTCTTTCAAAACCTGCTATTAAACGCAGGGTAGTTGTCTTACCACAACCAGAGGGACCTAAAATGCTAAAAAACTCTCCTCGCCTGACATCCAAATCCACACCATGTAACGCTGGTTCTTGGTGGAAAAATTTGAATACGCTGCGCAGTTCCACATCTAGTGGCTGCGAGATTGTCGAGCTTTTCTGATTCTGCACCACAGTTTGAGCCATAATCTTCAGTAGAGTCCCATGATCTTACGAAAGTTGGTCAAGTAATATTAGTCTATTAATACAGACTAGATATTATATTTTGGCTTATTGTATCCACTAAAGACAATAATGTGAGGTTTATACCTGCCATTATTTTGCCAGTAGTATCGGGTAGCAGTTTCAGGGTATACTCCCAATTCCACTTCCCTCGAATGTGGAATCAGCTTAAAGGTCATGCTAATTCCAGACACCCTTTTGATCTTATGGCTATATTACCATCATTACATAATAGTAAAAAAGATACACGTACCGTTGGACGTGGTGTGCAATCAATTTTTTTAATTTTATTCACCTTACTGATGGCATCTGGGATAGCCTCTCGTTTGGCTTATCTACAAATTATGGAAGGGGCGAAATTCCGACATCGGGCTGAGTCTAATCGCATCCGCATGATTCCCAAACAGCCAGAACGGGGTAATATTTTTGACCGGAATGGTAAACTTTTAGCCAGTACTCGTTACCCTCGGTCTGTATATTTATGGCCGATGGCGCATACAAAACCTTCTTGGTCAGTTGTCGGACCACGTTTAGCCAAAATTCTGGATATCCCCCAAGAGGAGATGGAAAGAAGGCTGGAACAAGCTGGCGCTAATTCTTCTTCGCTAATTCGGATTGCTCGTGATTTAGATGAAGCACAAATCACAGCTTTAAAGGAATATGCTAGCGAACTCCCAGAGGTGGAAATTAACACAGAAGCAGTGCGTTATTATCCTTTAGGTAAAGAGTTGGCACATGTTTTAGGTTATACCCGTGAATTGACAGCAGAACAGCTACAAAAGAAAAAATCGGAAGGGTATCGTTTGGGGGATGTAATTGGTCAAATGGGAGTGGAAAAAGCCTATGAGAAAGTATTGCGGGGTGAATGGGGTGGTAAACAGGTAGAAGTGGATGGCGCTGGTCGTCCCATGCGAGTTTTGGGCGAGAAACAGGCAAAAGCGGGAAATGACATCCATCTGACGATAGATCTAGACCTACAAAAAGCAGCAGATAAAGCTTTAGGGAATCGTCAAGGGGCGATCGTCGCCCTCGACCCAAAAAACGGTGCTGTTTTAGCGATGGTATCTCATCCTACCTATGACCCAAATATATTTTCTAAACAAAAACTGTCGCAAAAAGATTGGGAGAGCGTTCAAGGAAAAAACCATCCCTTAGTCAATCGGGCGCTAAGTGCTTTTCCACCTGCTAGTACCTTTAAAATTATTACTACTACAGCTGGATTGGAATCGGGTAAATTTTCTCCCAATACAGTTTTACAAACTTTTGGTTCTCTGACTGTAGGTGGTGTAACTTTTGGAGAGTGGAACCATTCTGGGTTTGGCGCATTAGGGTTTACCGGCGCATTGGCGATGAGTAGCGATACCTTCTTTTATCAAATTGGGCGCAAAGTTGGCGGACCGACTTTGATCGCATGGAGTCGTAAATATGGTTTTGGTCAAAAAACTGGGATAGAGTTAGCCAATGAAGAGTCTAGAGGGTTAGTTCCCGATGAGCGCTGGAAACAGAAAGTTTTTAAATTACCTTGGACAATAGGTGACACTATTAATATGTCGATTGGTCAAGGTGCTTTACAAGTAACTCCATTACAATCAGCAATTATGTTTTCTGTACCTGCTAATGGGGGCTATCGTGTCAAACCGCACTTGCTCAAAGACCGTGAAGAAACTGGTAATTGGCGAGAGTCCTTAAATATTGCACCAGAAACCATCAAAATACTGCGGGAAGGATTGCGTAAGGTAATTAGTGATGGAACTGGTAAAAGTTTAAGTGTTCCTTCTATAGCTCCAGCATCAGGTAAAAGTGGTACAGCTGAAGCTGGTGTTGGTCGCCCTAATCATACTTGGTTTGGGGCTTTTGCTCCTAGTGTTCATCCAGAAATTGTGGTGGTGGCTTTTGGGGAAAATACTGGAGAACATGGTGGTGGTGTATGTGGACCAATGGTTTTAGCAGTTCTGGAAACTTATTTCCATCATAAGTATCCTGGTAAGTATGGACCGCCAATTTCTACGGGGTCAGCGGTTAAGGTGAATGGGGATTGATTGAGTAAGGGAAGATAGTTGGGGGGAAATCGCCAACCGCCGATTAGCCTATCCACTATATCTTAAGCAGTATTTTTTACTATTACGCAAGTTTATGTAAACTAAGTCAAGATAATTAGATTAAGAAATATAAAATTCATCTGGTTGAGACTTTTCGCCTAACCAACTTTGAGCAAGTAACTCATACAATGTCCCATGAGAAAATAAACCACCAACATAGCAGCAGCAGCTAAAGCGACCAGCGTACCAGCTAGCATGAGAGAGAATTCTTTATGCTCATAGGCTTTTTCCATCAAGTGGAGTGACCAAGCTACAAGTGCTACATCGAAGAGCAAAATAGGAATCAACATATTTGGCGATTAATTATTAATACTTGATTAATAGTTGTAAACTTATATTAACATCCTTTGGGCCAACTGTGTCCAACTTGGGATAGATGTCTGTTGATTCCAGTCAATATAATCAATCAGGTAATCTGACTGGTACAGCCCGATCGCTCAAATAGTGCTTGATTTGGGCGACACTCAGTTGTCCGTAGTGTAATAAAGACGCTAATAAAGCCGCTTCAGCTTGACCAGTGGTTAAAGCATCGTAAATGTGCTCACAGTTTCCCGCACCACCAGAAGCGATTACAGGAATTTCCACCAATTGGGCGATCGCCTTAGTTAACTCCAAGTCGTAACCTGCCTGAGTTCCATCTGCGTCCATACTTGTAACCAACAATTCACCTGCTCCCCGTTTCGCAACTTCTTGCGCCCATAACAAAACATCCTTGCCAGTATTTTCCCTACCTCCTCGTACATAAACATCCCAACCTGGATTGTCAGTATCTAATCTTCGTCTAGCATCAATAGCTACAACTATACATTGGTTACCAAATTGCTCACTGGCTCGATCGATCAGGCTAGGATCGCGAACCGCCGCAGAATTAATACTAACTTTATCTGCGCCAGCTCGTAACAATCCTTTAACATTTTCTAAGGATTGGATTCCTCCACCCACAGTTAAGGGAATGAAGACCTGTTCAGCCGTGCGGTAAACTACGTCAATAATCGTGTTACGGTCTTCATGAGTAGCTGTAATATCTAGAAACACTAACTCATCTGCGCCAGCAGCGTTATAAACCTGGGCTAACTCGACGGGATCACCAGCATCACGAAGATCGACAAAATTAACGCCCTTGACAACCCGTCCCGCCTTAACATCTAAGCAGGGTAAAATTCTTTTAGATAGCATAACTGATAGGGTACTCCTGGTAATGGTGCAAAACTTAATCCAAAACTTAATCCAAAACTTAAATTCTAAATCGCTTGGCGTATTTCTAGATAGATTTTCTCAACTTTGATTTTTAACTTTGATTTTTAACTTTGATTCTCCACATTAATTTAGGTAGCTGAGTTATGGCGATCATCTCCTCTAAAAAACAGTCCTCAGAATCGAACGGTAAGCCAGAGCAACCCAAGGGGTCAACCAAGCAACCTGCCAAAGAACATCCAGAAAACCCAGAAAATCCAGAAAAAATCTTACACCCCGTAGCTACGGCTGATGAGCAAGGTCAGCCGGAAGAGACTATTAGACCACGGCGATTCGCTGATTACATTGGACAAAAAGACCTCAAAGATGTGCTGGATATTGCTATCAAAGCCGCAAAATCCAGGAATGAGGTCTTAGACCATCTCCTCCTCTATGGTCCTCCTGGTTTGGGTAAAACCACAATGGCGATAATTTTAGCTGCGGAAATGGGTGTGAATTATAAAATTACTAGCGCTCCTGCTCTAGAACGTCCTCGCGATATAGTCGGATTGTTGGTGAATCTTAAGCCAGGAGATGTTTTGTTTATTGATGAAATCCATCGTCTTTCTCGGATGACTGAAGAAATTCTCTATCCCGCGATGGAAGATTATCGCTTAGATATTACTGTTGGTAAAGGTTCCAGTGCTCGGATTAGAAGTTTACCCCTATCCAAATTTACTTTAGTTGGAGCAACGACTCGTGTAGGTGCTTTAACATCTCCATTGCGCGATCGCTTTGGTTTAATTCAAAAACTGCGTTTTTACGAAGTTGCGGAACTGAATCAGATTATTTTGCGTACCGCCCAATTATTACAAACCCATGTGACTCCTGAAGGAGCCAGCGAAATAGCTCGACGTTCACGGGGTACACCCAGAGTTGCTAATCGTCTGCTAAAGCGAGTTCGAGATTATGCTCAAGTTAAATCCTGCGCGGAAATTACAGAAAATGTGGCGGCTGAAGCATTACAATTATTCCAAGTGGATCCTTGTGGCTTAGATTGGACAGACCGTCGCTTACTGAGTGCAATCATCGAAAATTTTAATGGTGGTCCGGTGGGATTAGAAACGATCGCCGCAGCGACAGGAGAAGATACCCAGACCATTGAAGAAGTCTATGAACCTTACTTAATGCAAATTGGCTATTTGAGCCGTACCCCTCGGGGAAGAACAGCGACAGCCGCTGCTTATCAGCATTTGGGGTTAAAGCCACCTAATGAACAATTGTCTTTGTTGTAATTATGATGATATTTATAGATATATGGAAATTCCCCCAATTCATCCTTGGCCTAGCGGAGTAGAAGCAGCGATAGGAATTCAAAACCATCTCCGTAATCAAGTAATTACCACAGATCAACTACCAGAACCTATCCAGCATGTCGCTGGAGTTGATATGGGTTTTCTGGAAAATGGTAAAGTCAGCCGCGCCGCAGTGGCGATTCTCAGTTTTCCTGATTTACAAGTAGTTGAGTCCACCACCGCACATCGTCCGACATCTTTTCCCTATATACCAGGGTTTCTCTCATTTCGAGAGATTCCAGCTATTCTGGATGCTTTAGAAAAGGTGAAAACGACACCTAACATTATCCTTTGCGATGGACAGGGAATAGCTCATCCTCGCAGATTTGGTATAGCTGCCCATTTAGGAGTGATTTTAGATATGCCCACAATAGGTGTAGCTAAATCCCTCTTAATTGGTAAACATGCGGAATTATCAGAGACTAAAGGTAGCTGGGAACCACTAATACATGATGGGGAAACTATCGGTGCAGTTTTACGCACGCGGAACTCCGTCAGACCCCTTTATATTTCCACTGGTCATAAAGTCAGCTTGATCACAGCAATTGATTTTGTATTAAAATGCACAACCAAATATCGTTTACCTGAAACTACACGCATTGCAGATCGAATTGCGTCTACTAAATAGTCGTCCTCACTTACTGTGTTTTTATCGCTTAATCTAGATAAACCTATCTATAAATAGCTGGTTTCATACCTAATACTTCAATGTTTATTTATACTATAGATAACTACTGATGGCAGCAGCAAATGTTAGAGAATTATGAAAATTGATCCAAAGTCACCGCACTTCTATATAATAAAATTCTACGGTTCTACTACCTTCGTGATTTTTCTCTATATAGGTTTTAATCACATCTTTGATGTTTTTTAAAGCCTCCTCTTCTGTATCTCCCATTGTCCAACATCCAGGTAAAGCAGGACACCAGATAGTATAACCCTTCTCCGTTTTACTTAAATTAACTTGATATCGCATTTTTCAATCACCAAGATTGTCAGCTATTTTATCTTGTTAATTAAAGACAAAAAGGATTGTTTGATACTACATAACCTGACATCCCTGCTCTATCGAGACAAAATATTACTGGCTTGAGCTAGATTGATAAGGTGATGATACAAATTTGATAAAATTCAGTTTGTTACCTTTCCATTCGTAATAATAACGACCGACTCCTTTTTTCCCTGCGTCTTCTCCTGGGAGACCAACAATAACTAGTAATTTGCTATTTGCTCGATAGTGTAACCCTCCATCGGGTCGAGGAGGATTATATCCAGCGCCGCGTTGGTCATGATAACCACGTAATTCTGTAGGTAAATAAACTTCTCCTGTTTTTACATCTACGACCGCCGCTGTATCTTTTCCACCCATAGCCCGATTCAGGTGGTCGGCGATCGCATAATGTCCAGCAAAATTCGTACCTTTCTCAATAGCAGTTTGCAAATCTCCAGCGTAATCTTTCGCGTCTGCGTTGTTGATCGCAAGTTGGGCTGATTGACCTTTAAAAACTGGGTTGGCGGGATAGCTGTTAAAGGGAAATCCGCGTAAATTTCTCGCATCAGCTTGGGGTAATGTGATGAAACTTATTACACCTAGACTTAGCATTGTAGTTAAGGCTACTATTTTTGAATTAAGTGATAACATTTTGGTTATGGCTCCATTTGTTGACTTCGGAATTGACTTGATTGAGATCGCAATAAGAATTACTACAATAAACTAGTAATTGAATTCGCATAATTGATGAAAGAGGGGTGGAGATTGTGGGTTTATTTGATGATTTGAGTCGATTTTTGGAAAACCGTTTAGAAGAGTTCTTGCGGAACAATCCGCATTTGGAGTTAGACGCGCTGTTAGAACAATTACGACAGCAGGAAGAGGACACGTTAAAACTAGTTGCAGATTTACAACTCCAAGAAAAGCGATCGCAGGCAGAAATTTTAGAAACTGCGCAAGAAATACAACGTTGGCATATCCGGATCCAAAAAGCTCAGGCTGCGGGAAGGGAGGATTTAGCTATCCCAGCCCAAGAAAGGGAAGCCACGCTTCTGCGTGAAGGTAACCAACGTTGGGGACATATGCAGGGTTTAAAGGAACGAATCACCCAATCTCAACAGCTACTACAGAAAATTCAGCAACGGCGTCAAGAAGTGCAAACTAAAGCCGCTGAAGCTCAGATAGCACGGGCTAAAACTCAAAGTCAGCAACGTTTAGAAACTAGTGGCTGGCAAAATTCCACGAGTAGTAAATCTAATAGTGTGACTGACCTAGAGGAAAAGTTTCGAGAGTGGGAAACTGAAGATGAATTGGCGCAAATGAAACGAAATATGGACAAATAATTAGGCAAATAATTAAGTTTCTAGAGTTGGTAGAGGAATAGTTATAGTCATAACATTTTGCGGTATAGTTCTCTTCGATGGGTCAAGTGTACCTAATCGAGGTAATCTGAGTTTTGGTAATGGGGGAGAATAATCAGGAGTAAAACCGAGTCCACCTCCTATACCCGGTGGTGTATTATTCTCAGTCTCTCCTCTAGTTTCAGGGGTAAAGGTTACTCCAGCAGATATTCTCTCACTTGTAACATCGGTGAGTTCTGTGACTAAATCCCAAGGAGAAAGTTCAGCCTTAGTGCTGATGTCATGAGTTCTCGCAGCATAGATTAATTTAATAGCTTGCTGAAGGAGTAACATGTATTTTTTATCCATTTAATTTCCTATATTCGCCAGAGTAAATTAATTCAAAACACTTGACATGATGCTTAAGAATGGTTTTTTACGACCTGAAAAATTTGATATAATCTTCCATAGGATAGGTTAGAATCAAGGAATATGCGTTTAAACTTTAGTAACTATATTGAGAACAGCAAGCGAACTTAACCTATGCGCGTTATTTACTAGGCGTAAGGGGACAGCGAATAAATTCGCCTGTGCCTTACCCCCATGTCTCAAGCCAGGGGTTTCCTCGGCACGATATATTTGATGATTAAACCATCTTTACCCTCTAATGAAGCGGATAGGCTGAAGGCGCTCTATAGCTACCAAATTTTGGATAGTGCTGATGAAGTTGAATTCGATGACTTAACTTCTTTAGCAGCATATATTTGTCAAACTCCAGTCGCTTTAATCAGCTTAATAGATAATGATCGCCAATGGTTCAAATCTAAATTTGGCACAAATATGAGTCAAACTCCTAGAGAGTTAGCTTTTTGTGCTCATGCGATTCTCAATCCAAACAAGACGTTAATTGTCCCTAATGCATTAGAAGATGAAAGATTCGTCAATAATCCGCTTGTGCAAAATGAACCCCAGATCAGATTTTATGCAGGCGCACCCTTGATTACAAATGATGGGTTTCCTCTCGGTACTTTATGCGTCATCGATATTCATCCACGACAACTTAGTCAGGAGCAGATTTTAGCACTTGAGAAATTGAGACGCCAAGTTTTAACCCAAATTGAACTGAGAATTAACTTGATAAATTTAGAAAATAATATTAAACAGCGACAACAAGCAGAAGATGATTTACACCGCACAAATCTATCTCTGAGTCAAACTGTACAGGAATTAAAATATGCTCAAGCCAAATTGATCCAAACAGAAAAAATGTCTAGTTTAGGACAAATAGTAGCGGGTATCGCCCATGAAATTAATAATCCAATTAATTTCATTCAAGGTAATATCTATCATGTTAGTCATAATGTCCAAGACTTATTAGAATTAATAACTCTTTACCAACAAAAATATCCCGATCCCGACCCACTAATTCAACAAAAAATTACCAATATTGATTTTTCATTTCTGACGGAAGGTTTGTCTCAAGTTTTAACTGCTATGCAAGCAGGAACGGAGCGGATTGAGCAGATTGTTTTGTCACTGCGGAATTTTTCGCGATTGGACGAAGCAGATAAGAAGTTTGTTGATATTCATGTAGGTATCGATAGCGCCCTTTTGATTCTACAACATCGGCTAGATGCGACAAAAACACGACCGTCAATTAAAGTGGTCAAAGAATATGGGAACCTCCCTTTGGTGGAATGTTATCCTGGGTATCTGAATCAGGTGTTTATGAGCATGTTGATCAATGCGATTGATGCGATCGAAGAAGCATTAAAACTCCACCCTAAAGAGAAAAATGAGCCTAAAATACGCATTACTACCACAATTGCTCCTACAAGGTATATAGTAATCCAGATTGCTGATAATGGCATAGGTATTCCCGAAACTATACATAAACAAATATATGACCCGTTTTTTACGACTAAACCAGTAGGAAAAGGTACAGGTTTAGGATTATCAGTGAGCTATCAAATTATTGTAGAGAAACATGGTGGGACATTAAAGTATCTATCACAACCAGGAGAAGGAACAGAATTTTGGATTGAAATTCCCTATAAAACATGTACGAACTAATAATTAAGCTATGATTAAACCACCTTTACCTCCTAATGAAACAGATAGGCTAAAAGCACTTTATCGTTATCATATTTTGGATACTGCTGATGAAGAGGAATTTGACGATTTAACTTCTTTAGCAGCATATATTTGTAAGACTCCAGTTGCTTTAATTAATTTGATAGATAAAGACCGTCAATGGTCTAAGTCAAAATTCGGAACAAAATTTACTCAATCACCTAGAGATATATCTTTTTGTGCTCATGCGATTCTCAATCCAGAGCAGACATTAATTATCTCTAACGCCTTAGAAGATGAGCGATTTGTAAATAACCCCATCGTGCAATTTCAGCCTAAGATTCGATTTTACGCAGGCGCACCCTTAGTTACAGATGATGGGTTACCCCTGGGTACTTTATGTGTAATAGACACTCAACCACGTCAACTTAATCATGACCAGATTGTAGCGCTGGAAAGATTGAGACGCCAAGTACTCACACAACTGGAACTGAGAATTAACTTAGTTAATTTGGGCAATAATATCAAACAGCGTCAGCAAGCAGAAAATGATTTGCGCCACACTAATTCATCCCTAATTCATACTTTACAGGAATTGAAATATGCTCAAGCCAAATTAATTCAAGCAGAAAAAATGTCTAGTTTGGGGCAAATAGTTGCAGGTATTGCCCACGAAATCAATCATCCGATCAATTTTATTCAAGATAATTTACATCATGTGAGTAAGAATATTCAAGACTTACTAGAATTAGCATTTCTCTACCAACAAAAGTATCCTCGTTTAAAACCAATTCAAGAGGATATTGAAAATATTGAAAATATTGAAAATATTGAAAATATTGAAAATATTGATTTTTTCTTTCTGACTGAAGATTTAACTAAAATTTTGACCTCGATGGCGGTAGGTACTCAGAGGATCAAGCAAATTGTCTCCTCGCTGCGGAATTTTTCCCGGATAGATGAAGCGGAGAAAAACACTGTGGATATTCACGCAGGTATTGATAATGTCCTGTTGATCCTGCAACATCGACTGGAAGAGACAACCACAAGACCGCCAATTAAAGTGATTAAAGAGTATTCCCACCTACCTCTAGTGGAATGCTATCCTAGACATATGAATCAGGTATTTATGAGTATTTTGGTCAATGCTATAGATGCGATCGAAGATTTAATTGCGCACCAACCTGAAAAAAAGATCGACCCTCAAATTCGCATTTCTACTGAAATTTCACGGGAAAGACATGTAGTAATTGAGATTGCTGATAATGGTATAGGTATTCCTGATAACATCCACAACCGGATATTTGACCCATTCTTTACGACTAAACCAGTCGGAAAAGGTATAGGTTTGGGATTGTCGGTCAGCTATCAAATTATTGTGGAGAAACATGGTGGGACATTGAAATATTTGTCCCAACCTGGAGAAGGTACAGAGTTTTGGATTGAAATTCCTCATAATTCAGGAGTTAGCACAATGTCAGGAGGGAATGTGACTCCGCTCCTGAATTAGAAATTACGAATTAGTGATAGTGATGATGATGATGATGACTACTTGCTGATTGCGAGTTTACAGTCATACCATCTGCTTGAATTAATTCATTAATATGCTTATGCGCCCATTCAGCAGCGATCGCCAAAAAATGGGGGTGGTCATTTACGCATGGCATTTGCACATAACCAACATCTGAATGCTGTTTAGCTAAATCATGAATAATATGATGAACATCTAATAAAGTCTCATGATTCTCTGTAGCGAAGCCAATAGGCATAAATACTACGACTTTTGCTCCTAATTGAATCAGATTTTGAGCAGCTTGTTTAGCATTTGGCTGTGTCCAATCGATGAGAGGGGTATCATGGTTGAGCCAGCCTACAGAAATTAAAGGATAACGGTTAATCAATTTATCTCTCACCAAGTCAAAAAGTATTTGACTTTCTGTAATTCCAGAAGTAAAGCCTTTTGCTTTATGAGGACAACCGTGGTTCATCAAGACAATACCGATTTGTGAAGCTAGATAAGCCGACTTCAATTCAGCATCAATCTTCTCTTCTACCAAATTCGCCATCAAGTTAATATATTCAGGTTCGTTGTAAAACGAAGGAATATACCGCAGTGCTTTTACCCAATGAGACTCATCTCCTGTAGTCAGAGCTAATGCTTGGTTAACCTGCTCAATTGCAATCCCACTAGTAAATATAGAATCGACAACCAACAGCGGATAGATGAGGATTTTGGTAAATCCTTGGTCTTTGATTGTAGCAATGACTTGTTCTGGTAAGAAAGGAGCACAAAAATTAAAAGCTTTAAAGACTTGAACACGACTACCCCACTTATGTTGTAACTCGTGTTCAATTCCAGCTCGTTGTTTTTCAAAAATAGCGTTGTGGGGAGAGATAAAGTCATGGTGAGTATGTCCCCACTCATGGCGGTCGAATAATGCCAAAAGTTTAGCTAATGGGGGATAGACCCAAGTGGGTACAGGAGCAAATTTCGCTGTGAGTAAATTTAAAGCTTGTTCGTTATAGTTAGCAAAATCTTCATAACTTTCAACTTCGCCGTAACCCATAAGCAATACAGCGACTCGATCCCCATCTGATGAATGCTCTGTCTTAACGTGATTGTATTGTAACTTTTCTGGCGTAGCAACCATAAATAATTTCCTCAAATATGACTAAAATATCAGCCTGGTGTTGTTTCAGAATATCTTATCCTATCCAGGGGGATAGGATGAGCAAAAAATCCCACTATCCTCCTCAAGACTTATTACCTATAAAAATAATGTTAAATTTAAGACGATGAAGTTTTCATGTAACAACTAAAGCTATAACAGGTATAATGAGTCATAGTGATGAAGATAATTATTTGTCCTGGAATCCATGAATCCATAATAACTGAGGGTTTTATTGCAGGATGCTTAAACCTAGAAGTTAATTATGCCGCTAAATTAAATTCTGTAGATATACTGGTTTTTCCAGAAGAAGGTATTTTATCGTTATCAGCATTTCATCTGCTGCGGTTTCTTAGCGATCGCTTAGAGAATAGATTAGAATCGCCTGTTATATTCATCAGTTTTAGTGCTGGAGTTGTGGGTGCGATAGGTGCAGCTGTCGGTTGGCAAATTTTGGGTGGTAATGTAAAAGGATTTATCGCGATCGACGGATGGGGAGTACCTCTGTGGGGGAATTTTCCCATTCATCGCTTGAGTCATGATTATTTTACTCACTGGAGTTCGGCAATTCTAGGTGGCGGAAAAGATAATTTTTATGCCCAGCCAGCAGTCGAACATTTATCCATGTGGCGGTCACCCCAAAATGTCAAGGGTTTATGGGTAGATTCATCAAGAAGTTATTCCCCACCTAAAACCGAGTTAAGCGCTGCGGAGTTTTTAAACATTCTATTATCTGATTATTTCCAAGTATCGTCATGTTTCCCACCGAACCTGCTGCTGTAAATCACGGCTTTGGTACACTGTTAAAAAACAAAAATTTTCTCTTTCTCTGGTTTGGTCAACTAGTTTCTCAATTAGCGGATAAGATCCTACTTGTCTTAATGATTGCTCTGCTGGAAAACTACCCACCCCTACCTGGGTTAGCCAAAAACTCTATGTACTCTACGCTGATGGTGGCGTTTACAATCCCAGCGATTCTTTTCGGTTCTGCTGGTGGGATCTTGGTTGACCGCCTACCGAAAAGGCTGATTATGATTGGTTCAGATGTGGTCCGGGGATTACTCACGGCGATGATTCCCTTTCTCCCGAAAGAGTTTATCTTTCTGCTAATTGTGACTTTTACCATTTCTACGGTGACACAGTTTTTTGCACCAGCCGAACAAGCAGCAATTCCATTGTTGGTCAAACGAGAGAACTTACTTGCCGCTAATGCTTTATTTAGCAGTACAATGATGGGCGCGATGATTATAGGATTTGCTGTAGGTGAGCCTATACTCAGTTTTTCCAGAAACTTGTTTAAGCATGATTATAGTCAATCCCTAGTAGTCGCTAGTCTGTATATGATTTCAGCTGTATTTTTACAGGTGATTAGTTATCAAGAACCTAAAAAATCTAGGGAACAGACAAGCGGTATTCGTTTTTGGGCAGAATTTAGGGATAGTTTGCGCTATATTAAGAAAAACCGCTTGGTTTTGAATGCTATGCTGCAAATCATTACCTTATATTGTGTATTTGCGGCGCTGACTATATTGGCAATCAGATTAGCTGCTGATTTTGGTTTAGAAGAGAAGAAGTTTGGATTTTTCTTAGCTGCTGCTGGAGTAGGGATGGTGACAGGAGCAGCGATTTTAGGACATTGGGGGGTGAAGTTTCAGCATAAGCCTTTACCTTTGATCGGATTTTTGCTCATGGGTTTGGTTTTAGGGATGATCGCCTTCATTCACAATCTGGGATTGGCTTTAGCCTTATGTGGATTTTTTGGTTTTGCTGCTTCCTTAATTGCTGTGCCGATGCAAACTGTGATCCAACAACAAACACCACCTACTATGCATGGGAAGGTCTTTGGCTTTCAAAATCATGCGATTAATATTGCTCTGGCTTTCCCTTTGGGTATTACAGGTCCGTTAACCGATGCTTTAGGACTACAAATTGTCTTAGTCTGTCTGAGTGTCTTAGTAGCAATTATTGGGATTTGGACTTGGAAAAATACTCGATCTATATTGCAAGATGTAATTTAACAGCAGGGAGGAGGATTGAAAATTCTGATAAAATGGAGTTTCAAACCGAAAATTTAAGCCTTAAGTATTAGTTTGAGGTAACAAGTGCGATCGCCAAATACAATTAGTTTTCCCCAGCCAGACAATCACGAGCTATCGAGCGTCTCAACTGTCTCCAGTTATCAACAGCATAGTCCTAAAAAAGCATCTGGTGGTTTTGCTCTGCTAGATAGCCTCCAGCGCCACGGAGTCGAATATATTTTCGGCTATCCTGGTGGAGCTATTCTGCCAATTTATGATGATCTTTATAAAGTAGAAGCAACGGGCGCTATTAAACATATTTTAGTCAGACATGAACAAGGCGCAGCCCATGCTGCGGATGGCTACGCTAGAAGCTCCGGTAAAGTGGGTGTATGCTTCGGTACTTCTGGTCCAGGGGCAACTAACTTAGTAACAGGTATCGCCACCGCATATATGGATTCTGTGCCGATGATTGTGGTTACAGGGCAAGTAGCCCGCGCATCTATTGGGACAGATGCTTTTCAGGAAACTGACATCTATGGGATTACTTTACCGATTGTTAAGCATTCCTATGTAGTGCGGAACCCAAAAGATATGGCTAGGATTGTAGCTGAAGCCTTTCATATTGCTAGTACTGGTCGTCCGGGACCCGTTTTGATTGATGTTCCTAAGGATGTAGCTTTAGAAGAATTTGATTATCTACCCGTGGCACCAGGTGAGGTTAAATTACCTGGATATCGCCCCACAGTGAAAGGTAATCCTAGACAGATTAATGCTGCAATTCAGTTGATTCAGGAGAGTCGCCGACCATTGTTGTATGTGGGTGGAGGGGCGATCGCTGCTAATGCTCATGCAGAAATTAAGCAGTTGGCGGAATTATTCAATATTCCTGTAACCACAACCTTAATGGGTATTGGCACATTTGATGAAAATCATCCTCTATCTTTGGGAATGTTGGGGATGCATGGTACAGCTTATGCCAATTTTGCTGTTACAGGTTGTGACTTACTCATTTGTGTAGGAGCGAGATTTGACGACCGGGTTACAGGTAAATTAGAAGAATTCGCCGTGAGTGCGAAAGTAATTCATATAGATATTGACCCAGCCGAAGTGGGTAAAAACCGAGTTCCCGAAGTTCCTATTGTGGGTGATGTCAAGAACGTTTTACAAGATTTGCTACATCGATGTCAAACCGCAACTAGTAAAACTAGCCCTACCCAGAAAAATCAAGAGTGGTTAAATTTAATCAGTCGTTGGCGTCAAGACTATCCCTTGGTTGTACCCCATTATCCAGATAGTATTTCACCACAATCCGTGATTGTGGAAATTGGTCGCCAAGCGCCGGATGCATTTTACACTACAGATGTAGGTCAACATCAAATGTGGTCAGCACAATTTCTCAACAACGGTCCTAGACGCTGGATATCCAGTGCAGGTTTGGGAACAATGGGTTTTGGCTTACCTGCGGCTATAGGCGCAAAAGTGGCTTTTCCTGATGCAGAAGTTATCTGTATTAGTGGTGATGCCAGTTTCCAGATGTGTCTGCAAGAATTAGGAACCATAGCACAATATGGGATAAATGTCAAGATAGTAATTATCAATAATGGTTGGCAGGGAATGGTGCGCCAATGGCAGGAAGCTTTTTATGGTGAGCGATATTCTTGCTCTAATATGGAAGTGGGAATGCCAGATATTGAACTATTAGCCCAAGCTTATGGGATCAAGGGCATGGTTATTAGTCAGCCAGAGGAGTTATCAGGGGCGATCGCACAGATGCTGGCGCATGATGGTCCTGTAATTGTCAACGCCAAAGTTACCAGAGATGAAAACTGTTATCCAATGGTAGCTCCAGGTAAAAATAACGCGCAAATGTTGGGTTTACCCCATCAGGTAGCCAAACCTGATATCAAGGTGATCGATTGCAATAACTGTGGCACAAAGAATCTACCTAGCCATAATTTCTGTGCAGAATGCGGGACGAAATTATAGCACATAGTTTGGTAAAATCTCCTAGAAAGGATGGAAATTTTGCTTGTATCAATCAACAACTGCTATAACCAAAATTACTGGCTTATTTATTGATTAATCAAGTTTTTCAAGGATAATCATGTCTAAAAACAAGTTACCCCAAGAAAGTACTACTAGTTCAGCTACTTTTACTTTAGAACCAGAAGCCGGTATTGCAATTATTGGATTATTTTCGGCAAATGCGGATGAGAAAGGTGTTTCTGCGGATGAGCAAGAAGTTTTAACTGATTTTCTGGTTCAAATCGGATTATTTGATGATTACTCTGATGAAGATTTAGAAAATCTCACCCGTGAAGCGACAAGATTGTTAAAAGAAGAAGACGCTGATGAGTTAATAGCTTTGGCGATCGATTCCCTGCCAGACGAAAACTATCGAGAAGCTGCTTACCTCGCAGCTATTTTAGTAGCCGGTGTTGACGAAGAAATACTGGAACCAGAGCAAGAGTTCATTTCTGAGTTACAAACAGCTTTAAACATTTCTGATGATAGAGCACAAGAACTAATAGATGAAGTGTTTGGGGAAGAAGACGAGGAAGACGAAGAAGACGAAGAAGAATAAACTTGGGAGTGGGACATTCGCGGAGCTTTGAACCGCTCCGCCTCAGGGCGCTCGCTGAATGTCTGACTCCCAAATTCTCGATAATAGCGAGAAAATCTTCTAATATCAGAACAGGAGAAAAGTTAATGCTCAAAGAGAAATCATGCCAGAGTATGATGTTGTAATTATCGGTGCAGGACATAATGGTTTAGTATGTGCTGCTTATCTGCTCAAAGCTGGCTATAGTGTAGTACTACTAGAAAAGCGCTCTGTTCCAGGAGGAGCCGCAACTACAGAAGCATGTATACCTGAAGCACCAGGATTTAAATTTAACTTGTGTGCTATAGACCACGAATTTATTCATTTAGGTCCAGTTGTTGCCGAATTAGAATTGGCAAAATACGGCTTGGAGTATTTAGAATGTGACCCAGTAGTTTTTTGTCCTCATCCTAATGGAAAATATTTCTTAGCACATAAATCCTTAGAAAAAACCTGTGCGGAAATTGCTCGTTATAATGAACGTGATGCCAAAAAATATGCCCAATTTATAGATTATTGGCAAAGAGCGATTAATGCTATGATTCCTATGTTTAACGCTCCCCCTAAATCAATCATAGATATTTTCGCCAACTACAGTATTGATAAATTTAAAGACTTATTTTCAGTCTTGGGAACTCCTGCCAAAAGTTTTGATTTTGTCCGTACCATGCTCAACAGTGCTGAAGATATTCTGAATGAATGGTTCGATGAAGAATTTTTGAAAGCACCTCTGGCGCGACTTGCTTCAGAACTTGGTGCGCCTCCTTCACAAAAAAATTTGGCGATCGGCGTAATGATGATGGCGATGCGTCACAATCCTGGTATGAGTAGACCTCGCGGTGGTACAGGCGCATTGGTCAAAGCGCTGGTGAATTTGGTTACTAGCAAAGGCGGAAAGATTTTAACAGACCAGCATGTAGAAAAAATTCTCATTGATGATACTAAAAAAGCTGTGGGAGTCAGAACTCAAAATGGTACTGAATACCGAGCTAAGTATGGGGTGATATCGAACATTGATGCCCAGCGTTTATTTTTGCAAATGGTCGATCAAAGAGATGTGGATGCTGTTGACCCAGAATTATGGCAAAGACTGGAACGAAGGATTATCAATAATAATGAAACGATTTTGAAGATAGACTTAGCATTAGACAAACCGCTAAATTTTCCTTACCATGCACATAAGGATGAGTATTTAATTGGGTCAATCTTAATTGCAGATTCTATGGCTCATGTGGAACAAGCTCATAGTAAATGTAACTGGGGAGAAATTCCCGATACTGACCCATCAATGTATGTTGTTATGCCCAGTGCTAGGGATCACACTTTAGCACCACCAGGGAAACATACTTTATGGATTGAATTTTTTGCTCCCTATCAAATTGCTGGTTTAGAGGGTACTGGTTTAAAGGGTACTGGTTGGACTGATGAGTTAAAAAATCAAGTAGCAGACCGGGTAATTGATAAGTTAGCAAATTATGCGCCTAATGTGAAGAGCGCAACTATTGCTCGGCGGGTGGAAAGTCCTGCAGAGCTAGGAGAAAGGTTAGGTGCTTATAAGGGGAATTATTATCATATTGATATGACTATGGAGCAAATGATATTTTTCCGTCCTTTACCAGAATTGGCAAATTATAAAACCCCCATTGATAATTTGTTCTTGACTGGTGCCGGAACTCATCCAGGAGGGTCGATTTCTGGAATGCCAGGGCGAAATTGTGCTAAGGTATTTCTACAAAGTAAACACCCGCTCGCTCAATCTTTAAAAGATGTGCGGGATTCACTGAAGTCCACTTTATGGGGTTTGGTTAAAAATTGATGCGATCGCGCTCTCATCCAAAACAAAAGTGATTAAGTTGTTCTGACATAAAACTATGACAAAGCAGCAACTCCTCAACACCAATGACGAAACCATCATTGAGATGGAGATCAGTCATCTTGTTATTGAAGATGATACTCCAGTGGACAATTTTCAATCAGAGAAGCAACAAAGATTACTAGTGGAACCCCTTTACAGTGCGCAAGTTTTGACAACGCCATTTCTGGTTGCGGCTAATGTAGGGTTATTCTATGAACTTAATATCGAAGCTATTGTCCCGGATGTATTGCTGAGTTTAGGAGTACAAGTAGCAGAGGACTTTTCACTCAAGCAAAACCGTTCTTACTTTGTGAGGAAATTTGGCAAAGTTCCAGAGGTATGTATAGAAATTGTTTCTAACGATGAAGGAAATGAAATAACTCTGAGTAAGAAAGGAAAAAAGGCGGGTAAAGAATTTTGCAAGAAAGACATATACGAACAAATTCCTATTCCTTACTATGTAGTATTTGACCCATTGGCACAGATTCAAGACAAAGCAAATATGGATGGAGCAGTGTTACGGGTGTGGAGATTTGCTGAAACCGGATATATAGAGGTGACTACTCCACAGGGGATAGGAAGAGTGGGAGAGTCAATTTGGTTAGAAGAAATTGGTTTAGGGTTGACTTTATGGATGGGAGAATTTGAAGAATCGGTAACGAGGTTATGGCTACGGTGGTGCGATCGCCATGGTGTAGTCATTCCTACTGGAGCTGAAGCGAGTGAATTTGAGCGTCAACTGGCTAGATTTGAGCGTCAGCGAGCTGAATTTGCCAACAAACAGGCTGAGTCTGAACGCGAACGGGCTGAGTCTGAACGCGAACGGGCTGAGTCTGAAAGGCTTAAAAAAGAAAGGTTAATCGCACAATTGAGAGCGCTGGGTTTTGAACCTGATGAGATTTAACTGCTGTCTTTCTGATCAGAGGGATTTTATAGAAAAACTCTGTCTTCGTTCGGAGGCGGAGTGTCTCCGACTCCGTTCTAAATCGCAGAAATTCACTAGCCTATAAGCTTTGGCTTCTGATACTGTAGAATCATTTTAGTTGTTGATAGTTGTTAATAGTCAAACTGAATCGGTAGCAAATCAATGGATAAAGCTTTAAATCCGCTCAAAAAAACAATGTTATTAATTGTTGGCACTTTAAGCCTAATTATCGGTGTTGTCGGAGTTTTTCTGCCGCTATTACCTGGTACTCCGTTTCTAATTTTATCTGCTTTTTGCTTTGATCGGTTATGGCAGGAATGATTTTCATTTCTAGCCATTCTCTCTACTTGATACTGCGCTGATTGATAGCTGATAAATGCTTCAATCAGCATGTTATATGTTGATCAAGAAACAGCAAGTTTTCTGCTGTATTCTCGTGAGGCTGATTTTTTGGTTTGCTGACGCAGTCGCTGTGCTAACAACGCTGCTTCTTTCTCCGCTCGAAATAAATCAATTCTTTGGGTAGCAAGAATAAATAAACCATCTTCCTTTTTTCCTACACAAGGAATACTGACTGCACTATATTCACAAATATCTTGGCATTGTTTTCCTGCTGGAAGTCGATAACGTCGCAGACTATTAATTGTACTAGCGATCGCTTTCAATTCAAAGATAGCTGTTTCTAATTCCTCCGCTATTTGGTTAATCCGCTGGGCTTGAACAGTGAATTGTTCCCACTCAGTCAAAATTCTCTCCTCTAATGGTTTCAGTGAAACTATAGCGCTGGGATTGGATTGAGAACTTGTCCGCGAAATTGGGAAGGAAACTGGTTGTTTGTGGGTAAGTTGGCTGTTTTTCATATCAAATCCCTCAAAACTACCTATCTGGGTAGTCACTTTTTATAGTCATTGGTACAATTGTACTATATAAGTGGCGAATTTGATACTTAAAAGAAAAATTTCTTTTTTAGTCCTGATGATTAAATCAATTGCTTGATGTGAGCGTTAAATCTGGCGTTTTGTAGTGCTTGTGTTGCACCAAAAGAGTCTTGTACCCAAAATTGTTTACCAAAGCGGACATGTAAGCGGCGGTTTTCTGATTGAATCACGCCAATAATGGGAACTTTCGCCTTATCACTAGCATATTCCTTTAAAACGTTCCGCAGATTATCTCTTTCTTCTATAATCATCGCTTGTTGTGGGGTCAATTCTATCATGACCATCTGGACTGTTTCCACAGGTTCTGCATCTTCCACAATAAATTGGGTCTGCTCATCACGTCGCTCTACTTTACCCCAGAGGATCAATCGCGCATCCACTTGTAATAATAAGCCAATCCGTTCATAGGTTTTGGGAAAGACGACAGCTTCCGATTGAGCAGTTAAGTCTTCTATCTGCAAAATCGCCATCGGGTCGCCTTTCTTCGTTACCACTTTTTTGACATTATTCAGCATTACAACCGCGCACAATAGAGAATCATCTTGTTCTCCCAATTGCGCCAGGTTAATTGTTCCTAAAACTAATGACGACTGTTTGAGGGCTTTGAGTGGATGGTCTGAAACATAAAACCCCAAGAGTTCTTTTTCCATTCTCAGCTTTTCTTGAGGGGGAAAATCTAAAACAGGTTCTGCTTTGGGAGCAGATTCAAAACTATTATTCCCTTTCTGACTGCTGTTACTAGTGAAACTACCACCCAATAAGTCTAACAAATTCCCTTGACCGATCGCTCTATCTTTAGCACGAGATTGCGCCCAATCATAGACTAATTCTAAGTCCCGGATGAGTTGTTGTCGGTTAGATTGAATTTTGTCAAAAGCCCCACACTGGATGAGTGATTCCAACGTGCGGCGGTTGACCGATCGCAAATCCACGCGATCGCAAAAATTGGCTAGACTCTGAAACTCACCAGTCGCCAACCTTGTTTCTAAAATAGAGGCGATCGCATTATGCCCAACATTACGTACTGCTGAGAATCCAAACAAAATCTTGCCATCTACTGGCGTAAAATCTACACCTGAGCGATTAATATCTGGAGGGTCTATCGTGATCCCCATTAACCCACAGGTAGTAATATATCTCTGTATTTTCTCGGTATCACCACTATTAGCAGTGAGTAGCGCCGCCATATACTCTAATGGATAGTTAGCTTTCAAATAAGCAGTTTGATAAGTAACATAACCATAAGCAGTAGAATGGGACTTATTAAAACAATTAGCTGCTATAAACCCATTTTTGACTGCAAAATTATGGTCTTGTGCTAAACCGATATCATATACATTTTCGATACCACAGTATTTACGCGTAATTATTTTTACCATACAACCTAAGATAAAACAAGAGATTAAAAATCTGATTAACAATCTATTTATAAATTAAGTGGGCAGAAATTCGCAATCTGTAATAAAATCTAGGACTTGAGAGACAAAGAGAGTAATCACATGGCATCCATCAGCGATTTGCACGAACAGCTAATTAAAAAAGAACGTTCTGCCGTTGAAATTACCAAAGAAACTTTAGATCGGATTCAAACGCTAGAACCTAAGCTACATAGTTTCTTGAGCCTAACGGCAGAATCAGCATTAGCACAGGCTCAGGCTGTAGATGTAAAGATCGCTGCTGGGGAAGAAATTGGCATTTTGGCAGGGATTCCTATAGGGATTAAAGATAATATCTGTACCAAGGGTATTCGCACAACTTGTGGCTCCCGAATTTTAGAAAACTTTATCCCACCTTACGACTCCACAGTAACGCAAAAATTGGCTAATGCTGGGGCGGTAATGGTAGGCAAAACTAATTTAGATGAGTTTGCTATGGGGAGCTCCACAGAAAACTCGGCTTATCAAGTGACGGCTAACCCTTGGGACTTGTCCAGAGTTCCTGGAGGTTCTTCTGGAGGTTCGGCTGCTGCTGTAGCTGCTGCTGAATGTGTGGTGGCGATAGGTTCCGATACAGGTGGTTCAATTCGCCAACCCGCATCATTTTGTGGTGTAGTGGGGATGAAACCAACTTATGGATTGGTTTCCCGTTATGGTCTAGTAGCTTATGCTTCTTCGTTGGATCAAATTGGTCCGTTTGCTTGTACAGTCGAAGACGCAGCAATTTTATTAAATATTATCGCTGGCTATGACCCTCTAGATTCAACCAGTCTCAAAGTACATATTCCCAATTACGCGGAAACCCTAAAACCAGACTTAAAAGCTAGAAGTAAAGTCAAAATTGGTGTGATCAAGGAAACCTTTGGTGAAGGTTTAGATGATGAAGTAGAACAGGCTGTAACTGCGGCGATCGCCCAACTCCAACTTCTAGGAGCTGAAGTGCATACTATTTCTTGTCCCCGCTTTCGTTATGGCTTATCCAGTTATTACATCATTGCTCCTTCAGAAGCATCAGCTAATCTGGCCCGCTATGATGGTGTTAAGTACGGCTTACGTGTACCAGATGCGGATAATTTACTGTCTATGTATACCCGTACAAGATCCGCAGGATTTGGTGCAGAAGTAAAGCGTCGGATTATGATTGGTACTTATGCACTTTCGGCGGGTTATTATGACGCCTATTATCTGAGAGCGCAAAAAGTGCGCACTTTGATCAAGGAAGATTTTGAAAGAGCTTTTGAACAAGTTGATCTTTTAGTCTCTCCTACAGCGCCAACGACAGCATTTCCAGTCGGGGAAAAAAGCGCAGACCCCCTGAGTATGTATCTCAATGACTTGATGACTATTCCTGTGAATTTGGCTGGCTTACCAAGTATGAGTTTACCTTGTGGTTTTGATAGTCAAGGGCTACCTATCGGACTACAGTTAATTGGTAAGGTTCTGCGGGAAGACCAAATTTTCCAAGTAGCCTATGCTTATGAAAAATCGACTTCTTGGCATTTACAGACCCCTCGCTTGTAGTAAGTATTTCTTGCTTGACTATTGATTGGTATAGGTTACCTCCTTAACCTCACCATCCTCTCCTAAAACTTCTGCTTGTTGTTGATTCACAGAAACGAAAACAGCACCCGCATTACCCGACTTTACACTCAAATCATTTTTAGCGGTCCAAGTTTTGCGTTCTCCTGGATTGAGAGTTCCCGCAAATTCAGTTTTTCCATCAGCCTTGATTTGGAGCCATGATTTGCCTTTAAGTTGCAAAGTTACAGCTACATTTGCTGTTTTTGTGGTCGTTGTTTGAGCGTTTGTCGATAATGAAGCTGTAGCCGTGGGAATAGTTGTGTTACTGGGGAGATGTACACTGACGGGAGTTGATGTTATTTTGGGAACTAGAACAGAAGTAAGAACTTTCTGATTGCTTGTTCCTGTTGATTCTTGTTTCTTCAACAATGGCCTACTGAGAATTTTTGGTTTTAACAGATAAACTAATCCCAGTGTTGCAGCTAGGATTAATAAAATATAGGGAATAAACAATGCAGGTAAACGTAAAGGAAAATTTTTAGCAGAATTTTTAGCAGAATTTCTGGGTTCTGAAGCAGAAATATCAACTTGAAAATTATTGGCTAACGCAGTCCCATCTAGCCCTAAAACTTCTGCGTAACGCCGAATAAATCCTTGAATGAATACAGGCTCCGGTAATTCTTCAAATCGCCATTCTTCTAATGCTCGTAAACTAGCTAATCGGATATGTGTCTGAGCAGCAATTTCTTCTATACGGATGGATTTGTCTTGTCTGATTTTTCTGAGATTTGCGCTTATTTCCTTGAGCTGCTCTTGCTGAGACTCATGTAAAAAAATCACTTTTTTCTCCTTATAGGGCAAATACGCAAATATTAGTAAATGAGATAATGACAATGCTAGTTTATACAACTCACTAAGTCTCAACCTCTACTTTAGGTATTATTTTAAGATGCTACTTTGGAGAGGTATATCTTAAGAAGAATTAACTGTCAACTACCCACTGTCAAGAGTTAATCTTTAACTATTAACTACAAGTTGGTTCTAATTACCTGTTTATTCTCCTCCATGCAGAAGTTGAGTAATGTCCACAATTGTAAATCCGTAAAATCTGAAATGGCTATCATGGCACCAAATTCTGCTAATACCTTTCACGTCGATGATCTCCAGGTAGAGATTTATCACTCTGAAGCAGAAATGGCGCAAGATGCTGCAAAAATTTGCCAACAGTATTTGCAAAAACTGCTCCAACAACAACATCAAGTAAATTGTTTACTAGCTACGGGAAAATCTCAGATAAAATTTATTCATGCTTTAACCGCTTTAGGTGATATCGATTGGTCAAGGATTTGTTTATTTCATCTAGATGAATATTTGGGGATTGATGCGGAACATATTGCTAGCTTTCGCTATTATTTACGCGAACTAGTAGAAAAACGGGTATTTCCCCAAGAATTTCATTACATTCAAGGTGATACTCTAGAACCAGTCGCAGAATGCGATCGCTATGCTAAATTACTCAATCTGCGACCAATTGACTTATGCTGTTTAGGGATTGGAGACAATGGACATTTAGCTTTTAATGACCCAGCAGTTGCTAATTTTCAAGACCCAGCTAGCGTCAAGTTGGTGAAATTGGACTCGATCAATCGTCAGCAACAGGTAAATACGCAAAATTTTCCCGCTATAGAGTTAGTACCTCACTACGCATTTACAGTCACTATTCCCATGATTTGTGCTACCAAAAAAATCATTTGTTTAGCACCGTCCGCACGTAAAGCCAAAATAGTCGAGCGGATATTGCGAGGTTCTATTTCTCCAGACTGTCCAGCTTCTATTTTGCGTCAACAACCCCAAGCAACATTATTTTTAGATATTGAGTCTGCTAGTCTAATAAATAATCAATGATTGATGAATGGTTAATCTATATCTAGATTAATATCTAGCAAGCAGTATTTTCCATCCTCCCTATTTCCCATAAATCGTGAATTTACGCAATCTCATCCCTATTTTCGACAGTTCTGTCTCCAGTTGGGCTTTGGAAGCGCGGTTATTGCGTTGGTTAACATTAATTTGGTTATTTATCGGCTTAATCATGTTGTTTTCTGCATCTTACGCTGTTGCTGATGCGCGTCATGATGATGGTCTATACTATTTTAAACGGCAAATTCTCTGGGTTTTTGCTGCCTTAATTATCTTCAATATTCTAGTTAATTTGCCTTTGAAAAAGATACTAGGAATAGCCCACTGGTTCTTATTATTTTTTTTATGCTTAATTTTCATTACCTTAGTACCAGGATTAGGCAAAAAAGCATTTGAAGCAGCCAGGTGGATAGCAATAGGTCCAATCCCAATCCAACCATCAGAACTAATTAAACCCTTTCTAGTACTACAAAGCGCCAGGGTATTTGGCCAGTGGAGTAAATTAAGCTGGGGGGTGCGCTTATCTTGGCTGGGGGTTTTCTCGATGGTTCTGTTAGGAATTCTTGCTCAACCAAATTTAAGTACAACAGCACTTTGTGGGATGACCATTTGGTTAATTGCTCTAGCTGCGGGACTACCTTATAAGCAACTTGGAGCAACAGCCTTAGGGGGATTATTATTAGCACTACTTAGCATCAGCATTAAAGAATATCAACGTAAACGGGTCATGTCTTTTCTTAACCCATGGGCGGATGCTACAGGAGATGGTTATCAGTTAGTCCAAAGTTTACTAGCAATAGGGTCTGGTCAAACTACAGGAGTTGGATTTGGACTTTCTCAACAAAAACTATTTTATTTACCCATTCAAGATACAGATTTTATTTTTGCAGTTTTTGCGGAAGAATTTGGCTTTGTGGGAAGTATGGTATTTTTGGCACTGTTGGGAATATTTGCTACACTAGGAATGATAGTTGCTATGAGAGCTAAAAATCATGTACATCAATTAGTAGCTATAGGTGTAACAGTTGTCATGGTAGGACAGTCTTTCTTGCATATTGGTGTAACTACTGGCGCTCTCCCAACTACTGGATTACCTCTACCCATGTTTAGCTATGGGGGTAATTCGATGATAGCGAGTCTGGTAGCATCAGCGCTTTTGATCCGGGTAGCTAGAGAGGGTAGTGAAGCAGAAATAATCCCTTTAAACCAGGTTCAACCTAAAAACAGACGCCACAAAAACTAGCCTGTTCTCTACACCCCAATGTTATTTCTCAACCCTATGACTATTGTTATAATGAACCCTCGTACCTGCCCAAAGTAACTTCTCTCGCAATGTTTGATAGTAAGAATTGTTCTCTCGTAAAATAATGAACTTGGCTCGACAATCAGCCATCCTGATATCAACCCGATGTCCAGGCCAAATTGATGTGGACAATACTCCATCCATCCATAATTTGGTACTCAAATCATAATCCCCCAAAGGCCAAATACTCACCACTGAACCGGGAGGTAGTACTAAAGGACGGCTAGAAAGACTCATCGGACAAATAGGGGTGATAGTCAACGCTTCCATCCCATCATGCATGATAGGTCCATTAGCAGAAACAGTATAGCCAGTAGAACCAGTGGGTGTAGAAACAATTAACCCATCCCCCACATATTGATCAACTACCTCCCCATCAATTTCCATTTCCAGAATTGAAGTAATCATCCGGTCAGCGGAAGCAGGTTTGACACAAAATTCATTTAAAGCCAGGTAGTTTTCAGTGACTGGTTCTAAATTGTTCCCATGACCTTCAAATACGGCTGCTTGTAACATCATCCTTCTTTGGATGGCATAGCGATCTTCCAAAAGACGACTCCAAACTTGCTCTGGTTCTTGGAATTCATCGATAGATTCGGTCAAGAACCCCAAATGACCTCCCACATTCACTCCTAAAATCGGGATCCCAGATGGGGCTAATTGTCTAGCTCCTGTTAAAACAGTACCATCGCCACCCAGCACTAAAGCTAGGTCTATGGTTTGAGTTGCTGAGGCCAAGAACACTGGATAAGGGTTGTCCTTGGGCCCACTAGGTCCAACTAATACTTGGCAATCACGAACTTCCAATTGTTGAGCACAAAGTTCTGCCCATTGTTTACTTTGAGAATGTCGGGCTTTATAAGCGATGATTACCTGTTTTAGTTGCACGCACTTGTTACCATTTCAGTAAGTTAAACTGCTCCATATCAACAGTATCGCGGTTACGATAAATAGCTAGCACGATCGCTAAACCCACCGCTGCTTCTGCTGCTGCCACAGTAATCACGAAGACCGTGAAAACTTGACCCTTAATTAAAGTTGAGTCAAGGTAATTAGAAAATGCCATTAAATTTAAGTTAACAGCATTCAGCAGTAACTCAATTGACATGAGTACCCGGACAGCATTTCGGCTAGTGATTAAACCAAATATGCCAATACAGAATAAAGCTGCGGCTAATAATAGGAAATATTGAAGTTGCATAGCTCACCTGTTCCTATCAGTAATACTAGTAGTTGATACCAATTCTCTGGGGCGTTCTGGTAGAGTAAATATAGTTTGTGGCAATTTAGAAGTGGATAATTGGTCGGGCAAGTACTCGCGTCGTGCCAAAATAATTGCTCCTACCATTGCTATGAGCAACAGAATAGAAGCCAATTCAAACGGGAGGAGGAAGTCTGAGAAGAAATGCTCGCCAATAATAACTATGGAATTTTGACCAGATACAGGAGGAGCAGAGTAAGACCAAGGAGTTACTAGTACCATAGTACTTAAAAGTGCAAATAATCCTATACTTACTAGACCTGTAAATAATTTCCTTAATCCAGCATTTGCAGATGGGGAAAAATCTTCTCGCTTGTTCACTAGCATAATAGCGAACAAAATCAGGACGTTAATTGCCCCAACATATACCAGTAATTGGGCTGCGGCGACAAAATCACCATTGAGCAATAAATACAATCCTGCCATACTGACAAAAACTGCGCCCAATAAGAAGGCAGAATAGACAATATTAGAGAATAGGACTACACCTAATGCTCCTCCAATCATCATCGCAGCTAGTATAGCAAATGAAACAACCTGTACCCCTTCCGCTAGATTCACTTTTTTCGGTCCTTGTTTTAATTAATTGTTGACGGTTGACGGTTGACGGTTAACCGTCAACATCACCCTTTTTGTAATAGGTCTTCTGGACGAGAACCGCCACTAGGTGCGTCTTGAGGTACATCATGGGGTTCAAGAACACCTTTGGGTAAGTAAACTAGTTCGCGTAGTGGAGTAACCATGGGATCATTTGTTACTTTGTATGGTAACCGTCCCAGGGCTACACTATCGTAGTTAAGCTCGTGGCGGTCATATGTGGAAAGCTCATATTCTTCTGTCATTGATAAGCAGTTGGTTGGGCAATATTCCACACAATTTCCACAGAATATACAAACCCCAAAATCGATACTATAGTGATTCAGCTTTTTCTTTTTCGAGGCTTTGTCAAAGTCCCAATCTACAACAGGTAAGTTTATGGGACAAACACGAACACAGACTTCACAAGCTATACACTTATCAAATTCAAAGTGAATCCTCCCGCGAAACCTTTCTCCAGGAATCAGTTTTTCGTAAGGATACTGTACAGTTACTGGACGGCGTTGCATATGGTCGAAGGTGACAGCTAGTCCTTGACCAATGTGAACAGCTGACTGTTTCGCTTCTTTGGCGTAATCGACAACTTGTTTGAGAAACTTAAGCATGGGTTGAACCTCGTTTGAACCTCTAGATATTCTGTCAGTTGGATAATAACAATGAGTATTGTTAGGAGAGGTTGTATTTCTAATTACTAGTAATTAACCTTCGCTAAATGTTTGTTAGCCGCCAAAGGCAAAGGGAAAGGCTAGTTTTAGCGCAGCGGTTAGGAGGAGATTCACCAATGCCACTGGTAGTAAGAACTTCCATCCTAAATCTAGTAATTGGTCAATTCTAACTCTAGGTAATGTCCACCGGATGAGGATGGCTATAAATACTAGCAAGTAAGCTTTAAATACTGTCATAGTGATACCTAAAGCGGCAGTCACTACTTGTAGAACCGGGTTGTTGTCACTTATGCCTAAGAGATGAGTGATTAAATCAATTGGTAGAGGAAAATCCCAACCGCCTAAATATAAAATTGCTACCAATAGGGAAGAGAGTATCAAGTTGACATAGGAACCCAGGTAAAACAAACCAAATTTCATCCCTGCGTATTCGGTTTGATATCCTGCTACCAGTTCTTCTTCTGCTTCTGGGAGGTCAAAGGGAAGGCGTTCACATTCAGCTAGCGCTGCTATCCAAAAGATGATAAATCCAGCAGGTTGTCGCCAAATATTCCAACCGAGAATCCCCAAGCCAGATTGTTGATTCACAATATCCACGGTACTCAGGCTGTTAGACATCATGGCGATCGCTAACACACTTAATGCCAAAGGAATTTCATAACTAATCGACTGTGCGGCTGCTCGCAACCCTCCTAAAAGGGAGTACTTATTATTGGATGCGTAACCAGCCATCAATAAGCCAATGGGTTGAATACTGGACAAAGCAATCCACAAAAACACTCCTGTACCTACGTTAGTAATCAGGATATTCTCACCAAAAGGTACAATCAAGAAAGATAGAAATACTGGGACAACTACAATAATTGGACCAAGCGTAAACAGTAAGTGCTCTGCTTTGGCTGGGACTATATCCTCTTTAAAGATTAACTTGAGTCCATCAGCTACAGGTACTAGCAAGCCAAAGGGTCCTTGGAACTCTGGTCCAATACGTTGCTGTGCAGCGGCGGAAATTTTCCGTTCTAACCAAGTAGCGACTAGTACTCCTACAGTAGCGCCAATTAACATTAATCCCATGGGTAATGGCATCCAAATAGCTTTAGCAGCCCCTGATGGTATGCCTAAATCCGTAAGGGATTGAATAAAAGTTCCTTGGAGGTCAATTCCTGCATTCATTATACTTTCTACTCTTAATAGGTCGTTGAGCGATGGAACTACAACTATCTATAGTAAGGCAATGAGTCAATCAACAACGGGCAAGAGGAAACATACTTTCTGACATATGGGATAAATATTATCTATGTTTCTCTATAGTTTCCTCTTGCTTTCGGTGCTTGTGGTTGAGTTTGCCTGTTGGTGGTTGGTGCTTAACGTTGATCTATGGGAACGTAAGCTATATCATGGCGACCATTGTAAATTTGGGTAGGACGAAAAATCCGGTTTTCCGCCAATTGTTCTTTCCAATGGGCTAACCAACCAGCTACACGGGCGATCGCAAAAATGGGTGTAAACAAATCAGTAGGAATTCCCATTTTCCTATACACCAAACCCGAATAAAAGTCAACATTGGGATAAATCCCCTTACTTCCGAGAATTTCTGAAACTACTCGTTCCATTTCTACAGCTATTTCATAGTATTTATCGTAGCCAAACCGCTCAAACAACTTTTCTGCTAATTGTTGTAAGATTGTGGCTCTAGGGTCTTTGACTTTGTAAACACGATGTCCAAATCCCATAATTTTCGCCTTACGTTGTAGACAATCCTCTACAAAAGGACGGACTCGATCAACAGAACCTATTTCCTCCAACATCTGAATAACTTCTTCATTCGCACCACCATGTAACGGACCACCCAATGTTCCTACAGCACTAGCAACAACAGCATAGGGGTCAGTTAAAGTAGAAGCTGTAACTCTAGCACTAAAAGTGGAAGCATTCATCGTGTGTTCAACATGTAGAATTAAGCACACGTCAAAAATTCTCGCAGCTAGTGGGTCAGGCTCTTTTTCATGCAGCATGTAAAGGAAATTGGCTGGATAACTTAAATCATCCCGAGGTCTTACTGGGTCATTCCCCTTGCGCATTAACTGGAACGCAGCTACCATTGTGGGAATAGTCGCGATTAAACGCACAACAGAATCTCTAATATAAACAGGATTGTGTAAATCCCGACGGGAATAAAACAAGCCTAAGGCAGCAGCAGAAGCCTGTAGAGCATCCATAGGATGACCGCTTTCGGGAAAGCATTTCATCATGTCCCGAATCCGATATTTGATCCGCCTATGGCTATTAACTTCTACTTCAAATTCTGTCAATTCTTCCTTACTTGGCAGTTCACCCCAAATTAGGAGATAAGCAGTTTCCAGAAATGTACTTTTTTCTGCTAGGTCCTCAATTCGGATGCCACGATATTCAAGTATTCCCTTTTGCCCATCTACACGACTTATACTGGACTGGGCGGCGGGAATGCCTTCTAAACCAGGCTTATATTCGCACACCATCATGGCAACACCAATTGTTTGTTCTGTGAAATATCTGAATCAAACTAACTTTCCAGAAGTTTCCTTTGCCATAACAGTAACCCATCTCACAAGATTTCTTGCGGAAAAGCTGAAAAATGTCACAGCAGGTACTTTGGTGGTATCAATAGAAACATTTGACTACAACCCAAGGGATAGCGACTGTCTGGTAGTTTTATTCCGATCATACCTGCTTTTTTCAAGACAATACATCCTTTTGCTTCTCCCCAAAGCAAAATTTCTGCCCAACTGCTCAAATTAGGTTCGTGTCCCACCAGTGCTAGTTGGGTTTTAGAAGTATAATTTTTTGGCTCCAACCAATCGGTTAACCAAGTTTGCATATTCCCCTCAGGGGCCAAGTGGGAAGATGCTTCTAACTGAGAACTCAGCCCCGCAGCAATGAGAATTTCTGCTGTTTGATGCGCTCGGATTAAAGGACTACTGACAATTAAATCAAAATGCAAATTCCAAGACAGGAAACGCTGGGCGGCTTTCTCGGTTTTTTGTCTGCCTTCCTTTGTCAGCGGGCGTTCTTCATCTTTAATACCTGCTTCCTGTTCTACAGCAATACCATGACGAATGAGATAGAGTTCCATAGGATGTAGGGTGTATCCTACACCCTGATTACGATTGAATTGGATTATCTCTAGGATTTACTAGCCTTAATAACTTTTGTTTGATTTGAGAATCGAATACTTCCCATTTTATTTTTGCATAGGCAGAATTTTCATTTCCACCTGATAAAAAACCCATAGGGATTTCAAAGCCACCGGCTCCTGTCCTTCCTCCACCAAAAAACCGCCCAGTGCTATCCTGTCCAAAAGCTTCTTTGATAAATTCATCCGGGTCAAGGGTCAGCTTGGTAGTTCTGAGAGAACCGATAATCACTTCTATTTCGTCCTCATCATGAACTATGCCATAAACTACAGCTGTGTGGACATTTTCTTCTGTTACTAGAAAATCAGCCGCTTGAGGGATGGCATCTCGGTCTTCATAACGCAAGTACCCCACACCAGCAATAGAAAAGTTATTTTGGACTATGCGGTTTTTCAGCGATCGCTCAATTACGTCCATCACCCGTTTAGAACGATTCGCCTGCAAAATAGCATTTAGCAGTTGAGCATCATAAAATCGGCTCAGATAGGCAGCCGCCATAAAGTCTTCTTCCTGGGCTTGCATTAAGCGATTAGTGTCTGAGCGTAACCCATGCATTAATGCAGTAGCACATTTTACGTGCTGACTAATGCTGCTATCCAGTTTTAGTATCCCTGTTTGCAAATACTGAGTAAAAATAGTTGCAGTTGCTCGCACATAAGGACGAACATCAGAAAACTCTGACTTGAGTTCAACTTGTAAACTATGATGGTCAATGACTGCGACTAAGGGAATTCCAGCATGTTGTACTACTTGTAGTAGACCGGATGTAGTTCCTTGATTGTCAATTAAAACAAATCCTTGATAACATGATAAGTCTTTAGTTTTGAGAGTTTGTGTAGTCCAGCGTTGAGCGGGTAAAGTAGTCAGCTTAACCAGAGCGATATTTTCTTGGTGGCTGAGAGTACCAGCATAAATAATTTCACTCTTGATGTCGAATTGTTGAGCAATTAACTGATAAGCCCAAGCACAAGACAGAGCATCAGGGTCAGGAAAGTCTTGTAAGACAATCAATTGGCGCTCATGTCTGTGGTTGAGGAGAGTTCTTTGTAATTCTTCTGACTTTTGAGTAGCCAAAGAATTTCCGCGTTGAGTTAAGTAAATGCTTCCCTCGGTAGTAGACAATGGCAAGTTAGAGCGATTAAGCGGAGGAAGTTCAATCAGCTCTTTTTCTATTTCTACTTCCTCTGGGTTCGCTTCTGTGGTTGATGTTAGACTCTCAAACTGAGTAACAGAAGAATTCAAGTACATAAGGAACTTTCTTTTAAGCTTGGGGCTAGTTTTGTGCTTTGAGAGGTACTCACAAAGGACTGGTGGGAGATATTCTTTTTGGCAAAAATAAAGAAATCTTGGTGCTATACGCAGTGGTTTGTTTCCCTATGAACAGATAAATCTGCATCTTTAACCAAAAAATTAGGAAAGTCAAACCTGTTAAAATTCAAAACCCTAAAAAAAATAAAATTGTGGGGAACACCTAGTTTCCAGTCACTATATATATCTATTCTACGGTTTTTCCAACTCGTTTCCCTTTCTGTTGGGACTTTAATGGGTGACGCATTACATCTGGCATTCTCTCTTGGACGCATAGTCTATACTTGTTGGTTTTTATAGCAAGTAGGTGGATTTTTCTCCAAAGCTGTCAACCATCTTGAATATCTATCTGACTTTGGGCATGGCGATCGCTGTTTAACTCAGATATGAATGTTAGATTATGGCAGCTTTTTGTAGATAATCCTCTCATATTTCTGGCTAATGAGCAATTAATAACTATTTTTGGTGAATTTTCTGTGTTTTAATCTAAATCTTCTTATAAGTTAAACTAGTAACCAAACTTATTCCCCTCAAAATGAGTTATAATTAAAAACTCATTTTCAATGATAACTGAGGGAGAATTTGCTGTTATGGCTGTAGGATTTACATACCAATCACATATTTCTGCCATTCTTGATGCAGCCCGCTCTTGAGATGCTTACTAACCTCAAAATACAAACTACTGTAAGGTTGACGCGGAGGATAACGCAAAAACATATGGGCTTCTTGAGGAGTACGACTCCCTTTCTTGACATTACACCGGACACAAGCTGTAACAATGTTTTCCCAGGTGTCTCCCCCGCCACGCGATCGCGGCATTACATGGTCTAAAGTTAGCTCATCACCTGTGTAACCACAATATTGACAAGTATGACTATCACGGTGGAGAATGTTTCGACGAGTAAGAGGAATTTCTTTATAAGGTACACGCACGTAATGGCGCAACCTAATCACGGTTGGCAAAGGGAAATCAGTATAAAGAAATTTCCCGTTGTGCTCTACATGTTCTGCCTTACCTTTAATCAAAAGAACCGCTGCACGGCGCCAGCTTGTAATGTTAAGCGGTTCGTAAGAAGCGTTGAGGACTAAAACCTTTCCCATTGATTGCGCTCAAGGTATTAGTTTTGCATATATTAACATAAATATACTATTTTTGGAAGATGAAGATAATTTATACACCCAGAATAATTAGAAAACTTAATAAAGAGGAGTCAGGAGAATTTAGTTGGACCTTTGAAATTTAAATGGATAATCAAACATGTAATAGTTATAGTTGGCTTTCTCAACGTGCTTGGGTAGAAATTGATTTAGGCGCTTTATCTCATAACATACAGCAGTTAGTTAAATTTCTGGCTCCGTCTACTCAACTTATGGCTGTTGTTAAAGCGGATGCTTATGGACATGGAGCAGTTATGGTGGCGCAAACGCTCTTAGATGGTGGTGCTAGCTATTTGGGAGTAGCAACTGTTCCTGAGGGAATTGAGCTGCGAGAAGCTGGAATCAAAGCACCCATTTTCTTATTAGGCGCTACTCATACACCAGAACAAATTCAAGCGATCGCCTATTGGCAAATACAGCCTACACTTTGTAGTTCCAAACAAGCTTTATTGTTTTCTAATACGCTACAAAACACCGCACAAAAAACTCCTATATCCGTACATATAAAGCTAGATACAGGAATGTCAAGACTAGGTGTGAATTGGCAGCAAGCAGCGGAATTCATCCAATTAGTTCACACATTACCTCATTTGCATATTGCTAGTACTTATTCACATCTAGCCACAGCAGATAGTCTAGAGGCGCAAAGTATGCGAATGCAGCAGCAGCGATTTGACCGAGCGATCGCCCAAATCAAAGCTACGGGAATCAACCCAGGTTATTTACACCTAGCCAATTCAGCTGCTACCTTGAGAGACCCCAGCCTACACTATGATATTGTGCGCGTGGGTTTAGCGATTTATGGATTGTGTCCTGCTCCTCATTTAGAGAACAAGATTAGTCTAAAACCAGTTTTACAACTCAAAGCCAGAGTTACTCATATCAAAACCATCGCTGCTGGAACTGGAGTTAGCTATGGGCATCATTTTATCGCTACTAAGGAAATGCGTATTGCTATTGTCGGTATTGGTTATGCTGATGGTGTACCTCGTCCTCTTTCTGGCAAAATCAAAGTCTTGATTCGCGGTCAACTCATACCCCAAATAGGAGCGATCACTATGGACCAGTTAATGTTAGATGTGAGCGCTCTAAATGATGTACAGGAGGGTGAAATAGTCACGTTATTGGGAACACAAAACACAGAAACAATATCTGCTAATGATTGGGCAAAGCAGTTAAATACTATTTCTTGGGAAATTCTCTGCGGTTTCAAACACCGATTACCACGTATAGCTGTAAATTAAAATTAGATTTAAACGTGATTAAACTTATCCAATCCATCTCTGGATAAAATTCTGGTTTAGACCTTCCCATAGATAATTTTTTGTGCTATGATACTAATCTAAACTGCGGATGTGGCGAAATTGGCAGACGCGCTAGATTTAGGTTCTAGTTCCGAGAGGAGTGAAGGTTCAAGTCCTTTCATCCGCATTGTTGACTATACCCCTTTCCCTTTTCTAGTAGAAAGGTTATTTTGTGACTATGGAGTGGACGAGATTAAAGACTGATATAGTTTAAGTTACTTAGGTAATGGATGAACATTTATATTATCATTTAGTCTTCTTGTTCTCTTCAATAAGTTACTGCCTGGTTCCATGCTTAAAACTCCTATAGTTAACTACAGGTTATTTCAAAGATTACATCCTCTATCTTTGCTAGCACAGTTAGGTGATCGCAAAGTAACAGGATGCTTACGCGTAATCAACGAAAGTATTTCTTGGTCTATCTACTTAGAAAATGGTAAGCTTATATATGCTGCTAGTTCACATAAATTATTTGAGCGGATTGAAAACCATTTACAGCAGTTGAACCATCTACTTAGTAGCACAACTAATGAACAGATGCGGCTGATGTGGGAAAAAGACGCCCAAGTTGATTTGAATTCAAATGCTGACTATCGGGCTATCTGCTGGTTAGTAGAACAAAATCATCTGACTTTTGCACAAGCTGCTATCTTAGTAGAAGAAGTATCCAAGGAAGTCTTGGAGTCGTTTCTCTGTTTAAAAACAGGAAGTTATAAATTTAATCCTGACGACCATTTGCATGGATTAGCAAAATTCTGTCAAATGGATTTGCACTTAATAATTGATTATTGTCAAAAACATCTGCGCCATCGGCAAAGTATCCTGAATTCTATAGTATCTAAAACTGAAGTAGAAAATAAATTTACCCAGAAAACAGCAAAACTGATTAATTTTCCTCACAATACAAGTCTCTATACTATTGCTTGTATTGATGATAGTCCAACAGTGTTAAATTCTATCAAATTCTTTTTAGATGAAAGTAGATTTTCACTTGTAATGATCAATGACCCAATTAAAGCTTTAATGCAAATTATCAGGAGCAAACCCGACCTGATTTTATTGGATATAGAAATGCCCAACTTGAATGGATACGAATTATGTTCATTGCTGCGTAAACATTCTGGATTTAGAAATACACCAATAGTTATGGTGACTGGTAAAAAAGGATTTATTGATCAAGCAAAAGCTAAGATTGTCAGGTCTTCTGGCTATTTAACCAAGCCTTTTACAAGATCGGAGTTACTGAAGATGATAACTAAATATATTGGTTAATTTAGTCACAGATGAGCAACAGAAAAATCACTCTCAGTCCTCCAATAAATCACAAAGTCATGGGAGATGTTTACCTCAAATTCCAGCTAAATCAACAAACTGGTGCAGTTTTATCAGTTAATCATATCCAAGAAGCAATTGTCATCCCTGTCGAATTAGTCACGCCAATGCCCAACATGTCAAGCTGCATTTTAGGATTAATGAATTGGCGAAGTCAAATAATTTGGGCAGTTGACTTACCCAAAATGTTTAACCTAGAATCACCAGATAATCGGCAACAGTACAACATAATCGTTATTCGTTTAGATTCTTTGATATTAGGCTTAGTTATTCAAGAAATAAAAGGTACAATCAAATTTATTGCTGAAGATATTCGTTCTCCTTTGGGACAGGTAAACTACAGCTTAATGCCTTATCTATCGGGCTGCTTCATCCATAAGGAAGAGATTTTGCTGGTATTAGATACCAACAGTATTGTCAATTCCCCTATTCTTTGTAGTGATTAAAGCGTACTACTAATGAGATAAATGATTATGGTTAAGGAGAATTAATTTATGTTTAATCAGACTGATACAGATCAGAGTGATGATACCAAAACTCAGCCGGAGGAGACTCCAATAGCTTCACCGCAGAAAAACCATCAGCGCCCATTAACTTCTGGTAAAGTGCGGAATCAATCTCTCCCTCATCGTCTTTTGCATCAATTATTGAGCTATTTAAAACATCTTAGCCTGCGGAAGAAGGTAGTAATATTATCAGTGTTTATTAGCACTATACCAGTCTTAATTATGGGAGCGGTCGCCTATAATATAGGCTATAAATCTATTACGAAGCAAATTTATCGTAACTCAGAAGCAGAAGCAATCAACTTAAGCGTGTTAGTTAACCGTTTCATGCTAGCGAGATACACAGATATTAAAATTCTCTCAGAGTTACCGTTTTTAAGAGATATGAAAGTTGACCGTAGCACATTATTTTCAGAAAAACAAAAGAATATAGACAGTTTTATTACATCTGATAAAGCTATCGATAATATAGTAGTATTCAATCTTAATGGACAGGTAATTATTCAATCTATCGGTAGAGCTGTTAATAAAGAGAGAGACAGGAAATATTTTCAAGAAGTTCTCCGCCAAGATAGTCCTATTATTAGTCAGCCAGAAGCGGTAAAAAATATAGGTAAAGTGATTTATATAGCTGCACCAGTTAAAGATATTATCACAGGAAATACCATTGCTATTGTGAGAATGCGAATGCCTTTAAGCAATCTAGTAGAGGTAATCAAGAAAACTACAGATAATGAACAAGAATATTATTTAATTGATGCTATGGGGAAATTCTTTCTTAGTCCTAATCAGGATTTGTTAGATACAGATTTTCAAGCGAGATATCCCAGTTTAAAAAATTTAAAACTTAGCAATAATTCGGAAGTTTTTACAGCAATTAATAAAACTCCTCAAAGACAAGAGTTAATTAATTATGTACCATTCAAAAAAATAGAAGACATGCCATTATTAAATTGGCAGCTTATTTTAACTACAGATGCAGAAATTGCTTTTGAGCCAAGAAGACAATTATTGGCTTTAGTTATTAATAGAACAGCGTTATTAACAGTCCTCATGGGATTATTAGCTGCTGGTTTGTCTTACTTGACTACAAAGCGAATTTTACCGGAAGCGGGAACAACTCTGGAAAAATCTCCTAAAAATAGCCTCAATTACCGTTTAAGAACGGAAGATAACTATGAGTTAGGATTATTGAATGCTAACATCAATCAAATGGCTGAACAGTTGCAAGTTGCAGATATTACATTGCGATTGCGCAGAAATTTGCAGATAGAAGATATTTATCAAACAGCAGTTAGTGAAGTCCGTCAGGCGCTAAAAATAGATAGAGTTATTATCTGTCAGCCAAATCTGAATACTAAAGGCGGAGTAATCACGGCTGAATCTGTAGCTGGTGAATGGAAAAGAATGAATGATTTGGAGATAGAAGATCCTTATATTGATGAACTTTGTCAAGAAATTTATCCTCAGCGTCGAGTTTTGGTAATTGATAATGTTCACCAATATTCTTCTCTGAATTCAGCGAATTATTTTCTGGAGAAATTTGCTGTCCAAGCAAGCTTAAGTGCGCCAATTGTAACTCAAGGAAAACTCCTGGGTTTTTTAATGGCTCATAGCTGTCAGAGCACCCATCTTTGGGAACAATCAGAAATTAATCTATTTGCACAAATAGCAATTCAAGTTGGTTATGCTTTGGAACAGGCTCAGTTACTTACAGAGATAGAATTAGTTAAAACTCATCAAATAATTGATGAATTAGATGAAGTTAATGCCCTAGATATCCAAAATCGACAAATATTCAAGTTACGCCAAAATCTAGAAAGTATTGCTCAAGGAGATTTAACAGTACGTGCAGAAATTGTACCTGGAGAAATCGGTAGTTTGGCGATGCTATTAAACTTAATTGTTAATAGCCTGCAAAATATTGTCATCCAGGTGAAACAAACAGCTAATCAAGTGAGTATGACGTTGGATTCTCATAGAAATAATATCCATCAGTTAACGGGGGAAACAATTGTAAAAACTGAGAAAATTAATCGCATCTTGAATGCGGTTGAGCAAATGACTAATTCCACTCAAACCATTGGCAATACTGTAGAAGTCGCCGCAGCTACTGCTAAAATCGCCGCTCGTACTGTGAATGAGAGTGGTCAAGCGATGGATCTAACAGTACAAAACATTTTATCTTTGCAGAAAACTGTGGATGAAACTGCCAAAAAAGTGAGAGGGTTAGGAGAATCTTCTCAACAAATCTCTCGAGTTGTATCGATCATTAATCAAATTACTACGCAAACTAACTTACTCGCCATCAATGCTGGAATTGAGGCGGCTCGTGCTGGAGAAGAAGGTCAAGGTTTTGCTGTAGTTGCTGAAGAAGTAGGAGAGCTAGCAGCTCGCAACGCGATCGCCACTCAAGAAATTGAGCAATTTGTCCAGAAAATCCAACTTGAAGCTAGCGAAGTTTTACAGGCGATGACAGTCGGAAATATGCAAGTTATTCAAAGTACACAAGTGGTTGAAAATGCTAAACAAAGTTTAAGGCAAATTTTAGATGTATCACACCAAGTAGATGCTTTAGTACAGTCAATCCATAGCGCTACCAGTTCTCAAATGCAAGCATCCCAGATAGTCAGTCAATTAATAGATGATATGGCTACTATGTCAGCACACACTAATAACACTTCGCAACAAGTTTCTCAATCCCTGCAAAAAGATGCAGAAATTTTTCAGCAATTACAGGAAACTGTAAAAATTTTCAAAGTAGATTGATCTATCTCCATTATGACTGAGTTAAGGATGAGTTAAGTAAATGAAAAATGATAAAGAATTAGAAATCCAAATGCAGTTCTTAGAAGAAGCAACTGATTACTTGAATACTTTAGAAGGATTATTATTAGAAATTGACAATAATCAGCGGATTGATTTGGAAAAAATCAATGCGGCTCTCCGTGCTGCTCATTCCATTAAAGGTGGAGCAGCGATGATGGGTTTTAAGGATTTGAGCAATTTAGCTCACCGATTAGAAGATTCTTTTAAGGTTTTGAAAACTAAAAGAAATTCTCTCTTAATTGATACTCATTTGCAAAGTTTGCTATTATCGGAGGTTGATTGGCTCAGACAAATTGTGAATTTTCTAGCTGCAGGAAATACTCCAGATGATGAGTGGCTGAAAACTTTTTGCTATCCTATTTTTGATGAGCTACATGCAAATTTAGGTGACCCTCCACCAGAGGATATGACAACTATGTTATCCCGAGAGGATATTCAAGACATAGTACCTTTATTGTTTGAAACTGAAGTTGAAGAATATTTACAGCGTTTAGAATCTTTGTTGATTAATCGTCAACAACCAGGCTTAAGAGAAGAAGTCATGAATATGGCTACTGAGTTGGGTGGATTGGGAGAAATGTTACAATTACCTGCTTTTATTCAGCTCTGTAATTCCATTAATTATTATTTAACAACTGTTCCTGAGCGTTTTGCTGAAATTGCTGAGTTAGCATTGCAAACCTGGCGGCGATCGCAAGCTTTAATCCTCACAAATCAACGACAAAACTTACCACAAGAAATAAATCTCAATTCACAAGTAACACCACAAGTAACATTCATAGAATCATCAGATTCCCACTTGATTCCTATTGACTTAAATACAGCTAGAAATGGATTTTTAACCGAAAATTCACTGTTAGATTATAAACATAATAATGTTCATAAAGATAAAGAAATTTATGAAAATACAGTTAGAGTTTCTAGTAAGCAACTAGAACAAATAAATGACTTATTTGGGGAAATAATCATTCAAAGGAATGGGTTGAATGTGCAACTGGAAAGATTACGCAAATTGCTATTTAGCCTAAAACAGCGAGTACAAACTCTTGACCAAGAGCATCAAGAATTAAGGACGATTTGTAGTAAAATCACTTCTGGGCGATTAAATTCTTTAGGTGAAACTATAGCTGAAAATTCCCTTAATTCCCTTGATAAGATAGATAATATACAAAGCAGTCTAGTTAAGATAGATAGAGAAGAAATAGAAGCAGCAGATACATATAGCAAAATAAATTTACTATCACAAGATGTGATGGAAACAATTGTTCAATTAGCAGAAGTAACTAGTGATATTCAACTTAATGTTGATGATACAGATCAGATTGCTCGGAAATTAAACAAAACCTCTAAACAAGTACAAAAAAAGCTGACGCATGTACGGATGCGTCCTTTGTCTGATTTATTAGACAGATTTCCTAGAGCTATCCGTGATTTGAATGTGGAATATGGCAAAAACGTACAATTGAAAATTGAAGGTGGTCACACCTTGATTGAGCGGAGTATTTTAGAAGCACTAAATGAGCCTTTAATGCATTTATTACGCAACGCTTTCGACCATGGAATTGAAGACTCTAGCACCCGTCGTGAACAAGGAAAACCAGAACAAGGATTAATCGAAATTAAAGCAGCTCACCATAGCGATCGCACAATCATTAATATTCGTGACGATGGACAGGGAATTTCTCTGACAAAAATTCGCCAATCTGCTTTAGATATGGGTTTGGATACAGCAATACTAGATAATGCTAGTGACGAAGAGCTATTATCTCTCATTTTTGAGCCAGGATTTACCACATCTAATAAGGTAACTACTTTGTCAGGACGTGGGGTGGGTATGGACATAGTACAGAACAATCTCAAGCTGATCCAGGGTGATATTAAAGTCAATACTCGAATAGGAATCGGTACAACCTTTACTTTATCAGTTCCATTTACACTTTCAATTGCGCGAGTCCTTTTGGTAGAGAGCGACCACATGCTGCTAGCATTTCCCACAGATGTAGTCGCAGAAATCTTCATCCTTCAGGATGAACAAGTTTTTTCCCTATCTGGTAGCCAATTTCTCAAATGGCAAAATACTGTACTACCTTTAATCAGTTTAGCTCGTTACTTTGAGTTTAATTGTTATCGCCAAGCGAGCCTCAATTGGGAAACAGCACCTGTAATCAACGCTAGTAGCGTCTTAATTTTCCGCAATGATAGTCAATCTGTAGCTGTAAAAGTAGACCGTTGCTGGGGTGAGCAAGAAGTCGCAATTCGCCAAGTTGCAGGAAATATACCTTTACCCAACGGTTTTAGCAATTGTACAATTCTGGGTGATGGTAGGGTAGTACCACTAGTTAATACCACTGAATTATTAACCTGGATTACCACAAACGTGCGTCCTCAAAGAAATAGTCAAACACCTGCAACCAGATTAAAAACAGCTTTTCTAGCGCCGAGAAATCAAAACCCCATAGAAACCACTCCTCAAAAAGGTGCTATTTTAATCGTTGATGACTCAATTAATGTTCGGCGTTATTTAGCTCTAACTCTAGAAAAAGGAGGGTATCAAGTAGAACAAGCTAAAGATGGTCAAGATGCCTGGGAAAAACTGCAAAATGGTTTAAAAATCCAGGCTGTTATCTGTGATATTGAAATGCCGCGACTTGATGGTTACGGGTTTTTAGAGCGAATTAACTCCAACCCCAGACTCAAAGATATACCCGTAGCTATGCTGACCTCACGCAGTAGCATTAAGCACCGTCAAATGGCAATGCAACTAGGAGCACAAGCTTATTTTTCCAAACCCTACAATGAGCAAGAATTATTACGTACTGTGGAAGAAATGATTTTTAAACCAGGAGACTATAAGAAAAACTAATGAATGCTATGAGAATTAATTAAGTAATATATATTTACAAATTTCTTATAAGCATATATTCTAAAATTCAAGTAGGCAATATAGCTTACCAACATCATAAAAAAATAGGCAATTATAAATTCATGACCACAACTGTACAGCAACGTTCTACCACCAATGTGTGGGATAACTTCTGTGAGTGGATCACCAGTACCGAAAATCGCCTTTATATTGGCTGGTTCGGCGTCCTCATGATCCCCACCCTCTTAGCCGCTACCACCTGCTTCATCATCGCTTTCATCGCCGCTCCTCCTGTGGACATCGATGGTATCCGTGAACCTGTCGCTGGCTCTTTAATCTACGGAAACAACATCATCTCTGGTGCAGTTGTTCCTTCTTCTAACGCGATCGGTTTACACTTCTACCCTATTTGGGAAGCTGCTTCCTTGGATGAGTGGTTATATAACGGTGGTCCTTAC
>Ga0116231_10000624_pt1 | contig 64411 bp, 55 predicted proteins | sample S1TSphgellanicum_2_FD_89695 | JGI IMG/M metagenome (GOLD analysis project Ga0116231, IMG submission 89695) | Host-associated microbial communities from peat moss isolated from Minnesota, USA - S1T2_Fd - Sphagnum magellanicum MG | ecosystem: Host-associated > Plants > Peat moss > Unclassified... | reverse complement strand
TGCCTCCCCATTGCCAAGTGTTGTCTGGGTGAAAGCACATTAGCCCCCCCCCCCCCCAAATTATAGTCACATGTATAATCTTTTTCCAATTAAATTTTTTAATAATGTATGGACATCACATCTTGGATTATTTTTGTTTGTTTTAAGTATACTTGATTAGCTTTAGACTTCATTTAATCAATTTTTAAAAAAATTCAACAAACATTGAAAAATTTGAACGTATGAAATATATTTGTGACAAAATAATACTTGTCACAAAGTTTGAAAATTTGAATATATACTTCAAAGCTAAGGTTGTGTATGAAATTCTTGGGTGAATGTTTTTATGGTGTATGATATTGATATACCTCAATTGAATCTTGGACAATTTAAAAATTTAAAGTTTTTGGATGAAATTTCATTCAAAAAATGTTTTTTTTTTTGCATTTGTTTAGTAATGAATGCATAATAATTTTTTTTTAAAAGAAAAAATCACTACCATATCAAAGAAAATGAGATTTTATAGATGGGCATTGCATTATTTTTTCAATTTTCTTTTGTTTGGTAATGTTTCATGAATCATAAACATGAGGCCCGATGGCCATTAAAAAATTGTAAGTTATATACTTAATGTACATTGATTTTATCTAATCTTCCTGATCTAATCGTTGGATCAAAATTCATTTTGACTCAAAATGAACTATGAGTTCAAAATGTTATACAGATTCTAAAGTTTTTTTATTCATGTTTAAGATTATGAAAGGATGCCATCAAGATTTTAGTTTACTGCATAATACTTATTATACATCATTTTTTTAAACAAAAATAGTTCATCTTTAGTGTGTTTTCACCCCTCTTAACATTGTTGAATGTATTGTAGCATAGCCCCTATTGTTGAAACACATTTGTCAACAATAGGTGATACATATGTACAGCAAAATCACAAGCATATAAGCGCATTGGGAAACTTAGAAATGGTTTCTTATGAAAAGCATCATAAAAGGGAGCATACATTTTTGTCTCTAATCATGATGAACATGTAAAAAAGACATCAACAACATCAGTAGTGAGTTTAATGCAAACATCTACCTTGGAGGTGTGGAATTATTGGTCATCAGGTTTAATAGGTGCTCAAAAGAAATCTTCTAAATACCTTAGTTGTGACCTACTTTTTTCCCTCCATTTGGAAATATGACTCCTGTTATTTTCAATAGTGGTTTCCACCTTGTTGTAAAGCACATGAAATTGGTGCTATTTTTTCTTTCTTTCTTTTTCTTGTGGGGGAAAGGAAATAGGTTGAGTGGGTGGGTGGTGGGGTTTGTGGTTATTTTAATCTTTGGGACTTTGATATTGTCATTTTGGGATATTCCTTTTTCATTTAGTTGTGTTCCATCCCATACACAGGTTTATAGGTATAACTTTTTTTTTCTTGGCATCAATATCTTTGTGGAGGCTATATATTAGTGACAATTAGTAATTGCATACAAGCATGGAAGATGTTGCAATGTCTTTTTTTTTAAATACTACTTTTACTAAATCTCAAAGCCCAAAGCCAAGATCATTACCCATATGAAAAACAACAACAAACATAAGAAAGATACTAGCACATGTGAAAATTTCATAGTAAAGAAGAATTGCAAAGTTTGGTGAAACTTGAATTGTCCATCATTTTTGGATGTTTAAACAAAAAGAAACTTTTCTCAATGTTTTGCTCATGGTTTAAGAATCTTTAACCCCCATGTTTAGCATTTTTATCAAACATCATTGAATGGGAAATACTAATTTTTATTTCATAGGTGAAGCTTCACTTTAAAGTGGAATAAATTTTTTAGTTTATCCTTAGGATTTCAAGGGATCAATTTATTTGTAATTTTCTTAATGGAAAAAGGCAACATGGAAAAAAAAACTGTAAATTCTAATTATGTGCATGATTGTAGCAAACAATGTTATTCATAATGTTAATTCTAGATTTTTAAGGTATTAGATATTTTGTGAAATCATGGCTTGGGATAACCATCTCTCCAAAAGGAAATTGAGATTCAAATTTGAAGTCATTAGCAAACCACTGTCCATTATTGCTTGGTCTTGCAAACTAACATACAATTTTTCAAAGCAAAATGTTTGGTTGTAATGGGTTAAATAATGTAATGTGTCAATTGTTTCCACCTCCCTAAAAAATGAAACCTTGACTCAAATGGTTTGATCATTGATGTCACATGGATAATAATCAATAAAACATTACTTATTTATGGAACTTTTGTAGAAATGAATATCAAACAACTTTAGTTAATATATTCAACAAAGATAATGAAATGGTCATTATACAAAAAAATCAAATGAAAAGCATGACTTTTTGTATCATTGTGATATAATTTTGTACAACCACCATTAACAAGCCCTTGAAACCAATTAGTAGTTTTCCACAAATTTGCATGGTTTTCCCATTTGCAAATCAAAATAATGAAATGGCACTTAATGTCCAATGGAACAGTAGACGTTTAAGAATTTTTACCCATTTAATGAATTTCTTGAAAAATCATCACACATGTTATAACAAATAACCTTGTGCAAATTACACGTATTTATTGAGTAATGATTGAGGGATGGAATCTTTGTAAATCCATTCAATTTGATTATGGGGCCTGAATTTTTGTAAAGCTACTACCAACTAGAACACAAATCAATAAAAGGAGGATTTTTTTGTAAAAATGTTGATTGGGATTGGTGAATGTTGCATGGTTTGCAGTTGTGTTGGTGTTAAATGACTATAAGGATAAGAGTGTTTTTAATTGTTTGTTGTGCAACATATTCAAAACTAGGCCTATGTTCTTCAATGTGGTATACATGCATTTGTAATATTTAATTTTTATGTGTTTGTAAAATAACAAATTGTTGGAATTAGTCATTAGTGAGTTGAAGAGAAAAGTTGTTGAGGATAGTGAAATTGAAATATTTGTCCCATATGAAAAAAGATTTAACTAAGCTAGTGGTGAAAACTAAAAACAACATGCTTTAAAAAATGTTTGTGGTAATTTGGTGGCGGCAAGGTGTTTAACATTGCAAAGAATAGCAACAACATTTTCAAGTTGGGGATCTTGCTCATGTGTGTTCAAATATTGAGATTTACTATTTTATCAAGAGAGCAGTGCAAACCAATGATTTTTTTAAAAAAATATGCCTAGTTGCCAATTTGGCTACAAAGTTCAACTATGACTTAGACCAACTAGGTACATTCTTTTGTGAAAAGGCATTTAATGGGTGAATTTTTTCAATGGAGGGTGGCTATGGCAGGGAATTTTTTTTTTGCAATTGTCTACAAATTAGTGACAATAATAATAGTTGTGATATAAAATGTTGGCTACATAAAGTCTTGCTATGTTATATATTTGGCTAAAAGGTGGGTGGCAAAGGGAGTAAATTTGGTTACATAAAGCAAATAAATCTCCAATATAGTAGCATAATTTATGTGATTGTAAAAAAAACCCCCAAAAACACATTCATGGTAAAATAACAATGCGTGTGAGGTTTTGATTCTTATCCTTCTACCACTACAAGAAATTATGGTTTATTTGATTAAAAATTTATACCCAAAAAAATCATTTTGACATTTTGTCAAATTTGAACATTTAGTCATATTAGACAAGTCAATTTGAACATGTTCAACTTGATTGATGGTTTTTTTTATTCACAATAAGATGGATTTTTGACTAGTTAAATCGAACAAAAAATCAGGTAGGCAAAAATAAATAAATAAATCAAATTTTAAATATAAAAATATAATTAATAAACAAATAGCAAGTACCTAACTACCCACCCACCCACGCACCCATGACCTACCTACCTATGTCTTTAGATGTACATAGTTACTTATGTAAAATATAGGCAAGTATGTAGGTAGGTATATAGCTAGATGTTTAGGTAATTAAATATATAGATATGTAGGTAAATAAATAGGCAACTAGGTAGATAGATAGGTAGATAGTAGGTAGGTAGGACATAAGTAAGTATATGTTAGGTAAGTTATAGGTAGGTAGCCTAGTAGGCATGACAAATAAACTAGCTAACCAAATTAATATTGCCAATTTGATTAAGCCATAGGCATCTTGATAGACCATTTAAAGAATTTGCATTTCTTCATTAGATGTATGATTTAACACTTGGTCAAAATGATCACTTTAATAAAAAAAACCATTTGTCTTTCATGCCCCATGCCTTTAGTCAAAGCAGACATCCTTTTGGTCAATTTGGACATTTTAATCAAGCTGAGCTTTTTGAAAAGCTATGATTTTTTATAATGTGCATATCATTTGCAAATTGTTATATCAACAACTTCAACACAAAGAACTAGTTAATAATAAATATCAACAACATTTTCATTCAACATATACTAAAAAAAATTCAATGTTAAAAATATGATAACCATACTCTTATGTCTTGTTACAATTTTACCCACATATTCAAAAAACATAAATGACCGTTAGTTTATTGTCCCACTTTGATTGCAAATGACATTCAAAAATCACATCATGGCAACCATACCCTTGTTACAACCACGTGACAAATTCAAAAATGCATTATTGATTGCCATTCCCAGTATGTAAACAAATGACATATTGAAGAAATGAAAATGACTCCCATGTATTTAATTCAAGCTCAAATATTATCACTGGTCATTGACTACATCAAAATCACATCATCATCAAAATGCGGTGTGCTAACCAAAGGATAGGATTTAGGAACTTGGGAATGTTATTAACCTTTAACTAACCATTTGCACAATAATGATGTTTGGTTTGCCATAGCAATGGCTTGATCATAGGGAAAAAATTGCAATGTAAAAAAAATTAACTATGGAATTTGGTGCATAAGTCCAAATGTGCGATTAGCTGATTCCATAGTTTGTTCTTCATGAAGTTAATAGTGCTAAAAGTCCACTCACCTTCAACAAACACTATTATAAAAATAGGTTATTTTGATAAAATAATCCAATCAATAAGGACCCCATTTGGACAAGTGTCAAAAACACCATCCTATTAATTTGGACAAGTTGTAATTTTGGGTGCAAACGAAATAACATGAGTCACATTCGACTCCTTTTGGGGGAATGTTCCATAAAATATTTTTTAAAAATCTTCAAAATTTTTTAAAAATTATAATATTATAATATCAAGGTTTATGTAAAAGATTTCAAAATATATGTAATTTTCAAGAGTTTTGAAGTTTATTTATAAATCTTTTTAGTGCTAAAAAATAAATGTTACAATGCTAAATGAGTGCTTTTGAAAACTTTTGAGAGCTTTTTATTCATCGAATATTTTTCAAATTAATTCACATGTTCCAATGATATATTATGAATTTTATTATATAAAAACATCATATACTTTCAACACCAAATTAAATTACCACTTTTTAACGTGAAAAATTAAGCAAGTGTTACACTTGTTGTGGTTCTTATTAATGTGATTGCACCCTTTTGTACATGTCCTACATGACTGGGGCACGGTCTTTTTAATTAATAGATTATTGGACTATTTGACTAATCATTTTCACTATTAAATAGTGGACCATTTGACTGGTCAAATTTTTACCCAATTTTTTTTGGATTATTATTAATTTTTAATTTTTTTAATGTAAGTAGGTTTAGGTAGGAAGGAAGGTAGGTAGGTTGTATATAAGTTTAGGTAGGTCGTAAAGGGCAATCTTATCCTTGGGTGGTACCACTAGGAATGTCACACCTTAATTTTCTTGAACCCATCAAACTTTGAAAAATCATACGAAACATTTAAATGAAAATTTTTTATTTTTAAAATACATTTATTAGGTTCCATAGATTTTGAAATCTCAATAATATAAAAATTATTATGTATTTTAATGTTCTTAATCATTGCATTTAGAAAAAAAATCAAGAATGTAATGTTTTTTTTTTCCTTGAACTTTTCTATCAAGAACACAAATTTATGAATTTCTTAATGATTTTTTTCCTAAGGTAATTTTGAAGTCATTTTATTTTAGGCTTTTATTTGCAATCAATTGATTAAATATGATTTAGTTATGAATTTCCAAAATTGGGACTGTTGATTTTTTAAGGGGCCATTTTTATTGGGAATATAAATTTTTAAAAATTCAAAATTTAAAATTCCCAAATAAACTTCAAGCCATATATTAGTGCATGGAATTGATAAACATGAAAAAATAATAATTTATAATTGTGGAAACATTTAATGAAAAGGGCCCAAAAAAATGATTTGATTATTTTTGGTTCTTTAAGCATTTTTTGAGGTGGTTGCTAATGGTACCACCCAAGGAGGGTTCGCCCTAAAAGAAAAAAAAGGTAGGTGGGTAGTTTAGCCTAACCTACCTAATTAACCTATTTAACCTAATTTAATATATCTAACCTTCTTAACTTAACTTACCTACCTTAATTTTTTAAGCACATATATAGGTTACAAATATTAGGAATTAAACCCCAAACCTTCACAATGATAAACCAAATCTTTACCAATGGATCACATTATCAAAGGTGATCAACTTTTGTTAATTTTTTTTATTTCACATCATTAAACATAGTGGTTAAACCTAGGTGACAACTAATGACTAAATATAATGGTTAAACTTAATGGTTTAATGTAATGGCTAAATTTAATGTTTAAACCTTGATTAAACCTAGTAATTAAATTTAATAACTAAACATAATGGTTAAATTTAATCGATAAACTTAATGATTAAACTTCATGGCAAAATTTTGGTTAAACCTAGTGGTTAAAACTAGTGGTTAAACATGATGATTAAACTTTAACTAAACATAGTGGTTAAATTTAGTTGATAAATTTAATGACTAAACTTCATGGTTAAACTTTGGTTACACTTAATAACTAAATTTCATATTTAAACTTTGGCTAAACCTAATGGCTAAATTTAGCAATTAAACATAATGATTAAACCTTAGCTAAACATAATGGCTAAACTTAATCAATAAAACATAATGGTTAAATTCATGGTTAAATTTAATGTCTAAATTTAGTGGCTAAACATAATGATTAAACCTTGTATAACTAAACATAGTGGTTAGACCTAGTTGATAAACCTAATGGTTAAACTTTGGCTAAACTTAATGGCTAAATTTAATGATTAAACATAATGACAAAAATTTGGCTAAATATAATGATGAAACTTAATTGATAAACATAATTGATAATCTTAATGGTTAAATTTCATAGCTAAAATTTGGCTAAACCTAGTGGCTAAATTTTATGATTAAACCTTGGCTAAACATAATGGTTAAACTTAGTTGATAAACACAATTGATAAACGTAATGGTTAAAGATGTCATACAACTTTCATTTTTTCAATGGAATTTGATTCCATACATTTTCACAAGCTAAATAAAAGATAATAATATTTGTTTATATCTCCACATTTGAAACATCACCAAGCTAGGCAAATGACAATGGATTGCTTTCATTTTAAAGGTTGATGCTTGAATTTTAAAATATTAGACACTTACAAAAAGGCCATGGTGTCTTAACATTACAACACAAGATTAGGATTAACAAAATAAAATCCCATAGTTGAAATCTAACCATACTGCAAATTGTACATAAAATTTGATCAACATATTATTTAGGAAATGACTTGGATTACAAGTTTGCAACCCTAATATGAAAATAATAAGAAAGGAATATAAGGCAAATTCAAATTTAATTCAACGCAATTAGCAAATAATGATAACCTCATGCAAATTTAATTCATTGTTTGTAACCCTAACGTGAAAGTAACATGCAATGGGCATCAATCAAATTTAGTTAAAAGCAATTAGCAAATAATCATAATTAAGTTATAACCTCATGCAAATTTAGTTCATTTACAAACATAATATATATAATATACATGTTACAAAGTAAAATGGTGATTTTGCCATACGAGCACCATAAGATTCAAAGACAAACTAATCTTTTTCACTGCCTATGATGGTGGCCTTATCATTTGTAAGTTGGACTTGCAATTTTTTTTGATAAGTTAAGTACATTTACAAAGATGTGTAAGATCTATAATCATGCAACAAGGAAACAATAGTTAGATTGCAACATAAATGAAACGTCCAACCTAGAGGACTTGGGCTCCATTAATAACCAACAAATGTACATAACTATTGAGAATTGGGCACAATTCCAAAACTACAAATTTTGAGCCAAAGACTTGCGCTCCATTAATAACCAACATATGCACATAACTATTGAGAATTGGGCACAATTCCAAAACTACAAATTTTGAGCCAAAATTCCTAACTAATTCATAGTAAATTTCAAAACTCAAATTTACCCATCTTACCTTTTCTATCATAGGATTGATTATTAACATAATCTTCAAGAATTTTTTAAAAGATGCAACTATCTTTACATTTAGTTTGTGATTTTTTTTAATTGAGATTTTTCACAAAATACAACCATTCAATAAATAATGTAAGAGAAGCCAACAACTCCAACTTTCCCCACTTGCTAAAAGTGAAGACAATATAATCTATCCAATGTGGGGCCATATATAACATTCATAATTTGAACTACATTTTTTACTAGAACAAACTTCATAACTTGAGCCTCACAGTAATGACCATAAATTGAAATCTAACAAAATGAAAAAATTATTATAAAATATTGCATTTTTATTTTTTTTCCAATCTTGAAAAATGCAATGTATTCACCAATTTCATTTGTGTAGGCTATAATTTGAATTTTTGGCTAAAGGAAATATAGAAAAAAAGGCAACACACTAATGATGCATGCATGTAGTAGTCTACTTTTCATGTATATACCACACATGCCTCATGCCCTATCTTCATCCCAAATCCCGCACCCCATAGAAAAATAACCTTTTAATATTCTTAACTAAGTTATGAATTTACATTAAAAATTCCATAACAACATTTTGAAATTATTATGGCAATGGGTGTAGTCATAACCTTATGAAAATCTCACAAAGTGTCCAAAAACACCTTAACAACATGCGAAGATATGTCAAGGCAAACCATCTTGGAACTGCTTCCAAATCCACATCTCCATGTTAACAAACCCTTAATGGTATCATCTTTGTTGGAATTGGATTTGACTTACTCCATTGGCATCTTGATTAACCTTATCAACCCTATGAACAATGTTGAAGTTGTATTCCCGTAGGATAAAGACGCATTTTACCAACTTTCTTATGGAATGATTTAATTCCATCAAGAACTTAAGTAATTATTGATTTATAACCAATGTAAATGGGCTACTATAAATATAACACCAAATTGATGAAACCACACGAATAATAATGAGGCATTCCCTTTCATACAAATCATATTTTTCCTTTGTCATATTGTTGACTCAATAGGCATATGTCATCATAAACTCTTAACCATCATCATCAAGTTGGGTAAACATGACAATCCAATCCTATTGATCATAGTCAAAAGTGGTTTGTCACCATGGCAAACCACACATGATTGCATCTTGAATTTGATATGTCATCCACTAAAAATGTGAATGACCTTGGGATGAGATGATAATCTTGTTGGATCACCTTTGGTGATGTTAGGTTAATCCACATCATTCAAAACTAATGGGCATGTATTAAATTAATTATTGCAACATCCACTTATACTAACATGCGAATCCAAGATTGAATTTATTACCATCATGTTAACATCTTTGACCAAGAATATCTATCTATGAAAGAAGGTTGTTTAATTTGTTTGTTTTGTTTTGTTTTGTTTGTACTTATGAGATCCATCAAACCGAGATGCTTCAGATCATGTTCTTGGTCTCTTTGGAAAGATCTCAAGGAGTAGGGGTGCATCAGCTTGGTTTCATCCTGTTCGGACTTGCCATGTAAAAGTTCTTGAATATTGAATGATTTCTTCATTGAAAATTAAATTAAATCATAGCTGAAATTTTTGAAAGAATTGGAATGTGCCTTTGGTGGAAAGGCACATTCTAATTATTGGGTTTATTGGAAAGATCTTGATAAGCAGGATTTAATGGAATTTATTTGGTAAGATTTGGATTCAAAATGTGGGAAATATTTATTTTAAAGTGATTTCTATGGCTGAAAATTCAAATAAATTCCAAAAAACCAGGTTTTGGAAGGGAAAATCAGTTGAAAACGTGGTCAAACTTGCAAGTCTACCATTAATTGTAGAATTAAAATTATTGACACCAAAATAAAATTTCAACAAATTGAAATTTTCAATTGCACCAACAAATTCCCCCAAGTGGTTTCATGCTACAAAGAAAATCATAAAACCATAAACTAGAAAAGAAAATTTGGAATTTAGAAATCACAAAAGAAGATTATGAAAATCTGAGAAAACAAATTAAGGATGTAGAAATCTGAAACAAAACATTATACCAAGAGATTTAAAAGTTTGGATCCAAATTGAAATTCCTTCAATGTTGTTTTGAAAAATCTTAAATGTTGGATTAACATTATTGTTATCAAAATTAAAATTTTGCAAATTAAAATTTTCAATTACACCAACAAATTCCCCAAGACTTGGTGTTCTTGATGTCCTTGGAAAGCTATTGACAAGAAGAGCACAACAAGTTGGATCAATTTTTCTTGGGTTGAATGATATGTTTTAATGTGTACTTTCAACATTCTAAAAAACCTTTCATTTTTATGTGGTTGCCATTTGAACCGTCACACTTAAGTGCAAATGGAGGAGAGAAGTGACCTTGCCAATATTTGTTTTTGATCCTCAAACATATCCTTTCACACCTCAAGCCATAAGGGAGGGAGGGAAATGTCCTTTCCATCATTTATTTATGATCCCCAAACCTATCCTTTCATGCCTAAAGCCAAAAGGGTGAGAAGGGGTTTCAAGCCATAAAGGAGGGAAGTAAATGTCCTTACCATTATCATGTATTTGTAGAGGTTCATCACTTGATTTTGTTATTTCTACAAGTGAAAAGGAGGGTAGTGTCATGTTGCCATAATTTGTTTATGATCCCCAAACTATCCTTTCATGCCTTAAGCCATAAAGGAAGGAGGGAAGTGCACATGCCATTTTGTGTGTTTATCCCCAAACCTATCTTTTCATAAAGGAAGGAAGTGCCCCTACCATATTTTTTTTCCAATCCCCACATTGTGGAGGTTCACACCCCATTTTGTTGATTTTACAAATGAAACATACCTCCTAGATGTCATGGCAGTGTTAATTTACGTATGGAACCTACAAGAACAAAAGACCTTGTAGTTCAAACAAGGCATGCAAAAACTAATCAAGAAAGGGAAAAAAGGCTACAAACACAAGTAACCTACGTTGCAGATGTAAACATTGTGAAGTCATTTACTGAAATGGAAAAAAGATTACGAACTCAAACAATTTGTTAAACACCCCATGTAACAATGATTAAGGTTACATAGTCATCTACTAAAGCAAAGGGAAGGCTGCAAGCTCAAACAACTTATCGAACACCCCATGTAGTAATGGTTAGGGTTGCAAAGTCATTTGATCAAACAAAGGAAAGGCTACGAGCTCAAACAACTTATCAAACACCCCATGTAGCAATGGTTAGGGTTGCAAAGTCATTTGTTGAAGCAAAGGAAAGGCTACAAGCTCAAACAATTTATTAAACGCCCCATGTAAGAATGGTTAGGGTTACAAAGTCATTTACTCAAGCAAAGGAAAGGTTATGAACTCAAGTAGCTTATCAAACACCCCGTGTAGCAATGGTTAAGGCTACATAATCATTTGCTCAAGTAGATGAAAGGGTGCTATGAGCTCAAACATCTTATCAAACACCCCATGTAATAGTGGTTTGGGCTGTAGAATCATTTGTTTACGTAGAGAAAGGTTACGAGCTCAAGTAACTTATTAAACGCCCCCATGTAATAGCTTTTAGGGTAGTGAAATCACCTACTAAAATGGAAGAAAGGTTGCGAGCACAAGTAGCTTATTTTTTTATGTGAGGGCCACACAATTATAAGAAGAATGAAGGCAATGGTTACATGGTCAAGCAATCTATCAAACTAGACAAAGGTCACCATTATTTGAAGAAGCGATTTGCCATCACTTGGGCAATATGAACATTGTGTGTTGACATTGCAATGTTTTTCATTGGATGGCAAAAAAACTAGCAAATAGTACTCTTACAAATCCATTGTTTAGTACATGTTGTCACAAAGGTAAAATTTCATTATCATTGTTGCAACAACCACCACACATGCATTACAACAAATGTTTGATGGAGATGATGTGGTTGCAAAGGAATTTCACAATAACATAAGATGATACAACATTTGTTTGCTTTCACATCTTTAGGTGTAAAATCGAGATCGCACATTAAGCCTTAGACCCTATTGTTTCCATGTCCATGCAAAATTGACCAACAAATGTGATGTTTTATTACTTGAACCTAGCATACAACCAATATTTGCACAATTATACATATATGATCTAGATGAAACACTATAGTTTGGATACAAACAAATCCAAAAGTACAACTAAATACAATGTTGACATTGCAACAACTTCTACTTGAATACAATCCTTTTTATTCCATTCATGAAACAAACCTATGAAACATTACATGAGGAACAAGAACAAGGCAATGATCATTTGGATTTGGCAATGCATCTACATTTCCAAATGGAAAGAGATGTTCAACGTTATAACCTTCTTCAAATTAATGAAATAACGTTTGTTTTGTTTGGAGATGGAAAGGTTCCAAATGCATTTCGTGACATAATGATCTGTTTGAGAAGAGGTGCACTACAATGTATCAATGAATGTCATCCATCATATTTGTTGTTACATAAATGTTTCGCTTTTCTCCTTTGGTGAACTAAGATGGTACCCAAATATTCCCCATGTCATAATATGTGCGCGACAAACATATGTAATTCAAATGGAATATTTTTCATTTCATTTGCACCAAAAAATTAATGAATATTCTACAATACTTCGAGTTGGAAAGTTATTCCATGAATTCATTGTTGATGTTTGGGCAATAATAGAACAAGTTTGGTTGTGTTGGGTAGGAATGAATTAGGCGACATTGAAAGCTAATGTATACCAAATTCTTATAGATACAATAGGAGATATTGTAAATGAAAAAATAAAACTTCGAAATCTCAGACGCATGGTAATTTTACCTTCATCATTTGTGGGTAGTTTTTGCAATATGTTTGAGATATTTCAAAACTTTATGGCCATCACTCGTTATTTCAAGCACCTTGAATTATTTGGAACTATGATTGCAAACCCTAAATGGCTTGAAATCACAACTACATTATTGCCATGACAAAAAGTAATAGATCGACCTAATTTGGTTGCTTGTATTTTCAAATTCAAATCACAAGCACTTTTTTGAGACATTATAAAGTTATGTACTTGGGCGAATTGTGACACATGTTTATACAATTGAATTTCAAAAAAAGGATTGTTCAACATGCATTTTTTCATATTTTTTGCAGCAAAAGACAAAATAATTGATGTGGTAATAGTAGATTGAATTGTTTGTTTTGAGTTTCTAGATCTTGAAATTGATCCCATTCTTTTCAATACAATATTGAGGACAATGGTACATGGCCCATGTGGACATGCAATCTTCATTCTCCATGCATGAAAGATACAAAGTGTTCCAAACATTATTCGAAGGGATTCCAAGAATTGACCTCTATGGATGCTGATGGATATCTTTTGTATAAAAAGAGAAACAACATTTACAAGGTTATGAAACACGAGGCCTTTTAGTTGAAAATTGAGATGTTGTGCTTTATAATCCATTTCTATTTAGGAAATATGAATGTCACATTAATATAAAGGTATGTGCTTCCATTCATGCTGTAAAATATATCCATAAGTATATTTACAAAAGACATGATTTACCACTATGCAATTTGGTCATGAACCAAATGAGGTTGAACAATATCTTGATGCATGATATGTTAGTGCACTTGAAGTGGCATGACATCTATTTACAATGGAAATGCTTGAGGAATAACCTAATGTCATATGTTTTACTTTTCACTTGCCAAGAATGCAAAATAGTGGTATTCAATGCCAACAATGATGCAACATTGATTTTTCAAAGAGCACAATGCAAATCAACAACATTAATTGCATACATTACAGATGTGTTACTGATGCAAATGCTAGACAATACACATATCTTGAATTTCTTCAACATTTTGTTTGGAATATTACCACAAAATGATGGACACCCGAATGAATTGGATTTGCCTTGGGAAGGTTATATTTTATTAATCCAACTGTCGGAAAACGTTATTACCTTCGATTGCTTCTTATAATAGTTTGAGGACCCACCTTATTTGAAGACTTGCGAACATGTGCATGGTCATATCCATAATACACTCAAAAAAGCATGTATGACAATGGGATTGCTAGAAGATCATATGGATTGGATGTCTACAAGAAGCTTCACTTTTGCAAACATGATCACAACTATGACATTGTTTGTGACAATACTTACATTTGGCATTCCAAATCAACTAGGAAATTTGTGGGAGCAGTTTCGTCATCGCCTATGTGATGATTTAAAACATCGGTTGACACCATTTGGACAATCCCAATGAACACGAAGTTTACGATTACGAATTATTTATCATTGATGAAATTTTGAAAAAAAATACAACATTTCACTATGCAACATACCAGGCATGCCACAATATATTATTCAATGGGTAGTTCACCATCAAAATCCACTCATTGTAAAACAACTTGATTGGAATCATGAAGATGTAATATCCATTGTCAATGAACGTGTACCCCATCTTAATTCACAACAATCCATCGTTTACCAAGAAGTGTTATCATTAGTAAATGAATATAGCGGTGCAACATTTTTTTTAGATGGACTTATTGGAATAGGTAAAACGTATGTTCATAACACCATTGTAATTAAACTTCGATCTCGAGGAAATTTTTTCATATGTGTTGCATCATCTAGTATTGTTGTTTTTTTAATTGATGGTGGATGAATTGCACATTCAACTTTCGAACTTCTAATCCAAATTAATGAAGATTCAATATGTGTTATTGATAAAACATCACAATGAGCGGATCTTTTTTGAAACTATTCATTGATCATTTGGGATGAAGTTCCCATGCAACATCAACATTATCCATAGGCAATTGATCATACATTACATGATATATGTAGTAATGATAAACGTTTTGGAGGTCTCAGTGTAGTGTTTGGAAGAGACTTTTGTCAAATTCTTCCAGTTATTGTAAAGGGATATAGAAGACAAATTGTAGTAGATTTTTTTCGAAGGTCATTGTTGTGGGAAGGTATACGTATATTGAGATTACAACAAAACATGCGTTTGGTTAAAACATTTTTAGAAAATCAACAACTTGCAAATTAGTTGTTTGAAGTTGGAAGTGCTCACATTCCAATTGATCAAAATGGCAACATTCTTCTTCCACAAACAATGGCATATGGCTTAAATTTACTATCACTCATTCAAGTTGTATACAATGGTATTGGAGATGTAAATTCACACACCAATGAGTATTTCAAAGATTGCATCATCTTTATCCACTTGGAATGATATTGTTGCTAACATCAATAATGACATTATAGGCAATTTTCTTGGAGTTGTTCGAACATTTCTCAATACAAATGTTGCCTTGATTGAAATAGGTGCTAACAACAACAATTTGTATTCTATTGAAAGTCTCAATTTTTTAGATTTGTCAGGACCTACATCTTAAGGTTGGATGTCCCATTATGTTATTACACAATATTGCTACAAAATCTGAACTTTGCAATGGTTCATGACTCATAGTGACACGTCTAAGTGATTGTGTCATTGAAGCATGTATTTTAATGGGTACTGCATGCTGGAGAAACAATCTTTGTCCCTAGAATCACATTACAACCAACCATGTTTGAAATACCTTTCAAATATACTTGAAGACAATTTCCTGTGAAAGTTGCTCTTGTTATGACAATCAACAAATCACAAGGTCAATTTGTAAAATATGTAGGTCTAAATCTCCATACACCTATATATATTTTTTATGTCGCACTTTCTAGAACCACACCACTTAATCCACTAAAAATACTTCTCCTTGAACAAAATGTATCAAAAACAATGAACATTGTATATTTTGAAGTATTAATATAAATTGTTAACTCTTACATTAAACTATATATGTCATCATAAATCTAAAGACTTTGTTCTTCCAAAATTATTTCGTTTACATGAAACATCCAATATTTTGATAGATTGCTTTAAACACTTGGGCAAAACCATCATCACACAAACAAACATGCCTCTTGCCACACTATTAATACCATTGAAATGCCCTTAATGTGTCATGGTGAGAATGTGGTAACATTTGAAGGCTTACCATTCAATTCAAGCATAATTTCCTTTCATATTTGGCTGTTCAAAAACTTGATACATACATTGCAAAACAATGTTCACATGTTGAGTTTCCCTATTTTGTAATGGGTTCACACTTGGAAGGAAAAATCAGTTGAGGACGTGGTAACAGGCCACACTAGTCCCAACGATGGAACATTCTTCAACAAGTATATACATATGCATGCATTTCAAAAATCATGTTCAACATGCAAATTTTGATCAGTATTATGATCATCATTGGAAGATTATGAAATGTAATATGGTCAAGGAGAAAGACAGAATCTACCACCCAGACCTTGATAATTATGAACCAGTTTTCATATGTACAATATCCTAGTGGTTTTAAGATTTTTTTCCAAATCAAAATAGACAACAAGCTGGTTGTAAACTGGAGGCATTAGAAACCTGGCCTAACATATTGACTTCAACTTTGGAAAAAAAGTACCATGTTTCTAATTTGTTATGCTTTCCCCAAAAACCCTCAAATGCCAAACACATGTTGCTTAGGGGCAACCTAAAATTTAAAAGGGCACATCTCAGCCGTCCTCGGGTAGCTTGGAGGAGTTGGTGACCTAGTAGGGTTGGCAAGCTAACCACCATTCATTTGGGCCTTTGACCATATGCAGCCAATATCACTTGCCCCAAGAAGAGCTTCCAGAAGACTATATACAAATTTGTTCAATAAATTGAACAAACGTATTTGATAGACGAATTGATAGAGTTATTTCATTGCCATGGTAACCAATAATGTAAACCTTCTTAACCTCTCCTTTCCACCACCTAGGTGACTACCTGACCAAATGGGTGCATACCATACGTAAGGAGGCAGCAAATATCTGGCCATTGTAGTGATTGCTTTAGTAGGTAAGGCACTTGCTGGCTACTAGGTAAGTAAGATGAATGTGGATTTGTTAGTACAAAGCTAACCAATGTGGTTAGCTATGGAACAAGAATACAATGGAAAAATGTTTCCTAATCACTGTGGTTTGGTAGGGGACAGTAATAACATGAATTTTATTTTTTCTTGTTTAGATGCCATCCATCATGCATGGTGGACTCGTGGCCACCAGGGTTTTTTTTTCAACTTCCTCAAGTAGGTGTACTGGCGAGGATCCTCAGCATTAATGGCGACTGTCCTGATGGACACATAGATTTTTTTGAAATCCTGCCTAGTTCTGGCGACCTAATGGAAGACACTGTCTAAATCTGGCGACTTCTAACTCTTTTTTTCTCGAAATATGGCCAAAAAAAAATTTTAATTCTAAAAAATCCCTTTGTTGAATTTGTCAGCCCTATTTTTGTAGCCAGGTGGCGAAAATTCGCCACAAAAACAACCCTGCTCGTGGGTGCTGGTTCACTCTGGCCCACCTTCTATGGCTTGCACATCCTGGAACTTAAAGTCAAGTTCTATCAGAAAGTCAGCCCGGTTTATTTAGTCAACGATAATCTAGACTGGATACCACAATCGAGCGTGGAGCTCGTGTCTAAAGGACCCAAGTCCCCAAGACAACAGATACAGGCCCACTGTAGACGAGGGTCCAGGGTCCAATTTCCTAGGATCCAATTTGGACTGATTTGAAGCAAATTGAATCCTTGAGTTGAACTGTATCTTGGTCCCTAGCCTAATTCTTGGTTCTCCAAATCAGAGCTCTCCACTTAGCAGTGTTTTTTGGTCTGAACCAATTGATTTTCTCTCCAAAACAGGTGCCATGTAGGTTTAGCCTCAATTTGCCACTTTTTGGTCTTAGACCCTTGTCTAAAGGCCTTGGGAGAAATTTATAGCTTTTGACCAATAAAATTGCTTGAATTCATTGGTCCCTGGACCCTCATCTAAAGTCACCCTAAGTGTAGGGTAGCACACAAGGACAAGGGCATTTCAAAAATAACCTTTTGGATCGGAAAAGGGTCAACACATGCCAGTTTGGCTCAGCAAAATGGTTTCAGCTCAGCATTTTAAGGGTAAAAAAAGGCACAGCAAAACCTGTAACATTGATTGGCTAGATGGTTTGACCAGCTCCGGTGGGTTGTTATTACTAGTCTCCTAACTTTTGCAGTACCAGTTTTAGTTTTATGGGTAGGGTTGAGAAAAAGTAAATCACTAAATCTTAGATGTAAGAAATACTCTTGCAAGATCACATACTAAGCATGGGTGGAGCTACTGCTCACAAGCAGGGGAAAAAAAAAAAAAAAACACAATGCCCCAATGTTGCAAATGAAATGTTATGTTCTATAATATAGCATCCACTAACACCCCAAAAAAATCTGTGGCCTTCACAGTAAGGTTTTATACCAATTACATGGTGTTCTTCCCCTTTGCTTGTTCACTTTTCCATGCTTCTACACATATTATGTAGAATCTCATATATTAAGGTCCGGTACATAGCCAGACATTGCTAAACTATCTTATGGATGATCACCTCATCACCTACATAACAAAATTCAACCCAAGAAAAAAAACCAGAAGCTTCGGAAATGAAAATTTGTACAGAGCTTCTAATTGACCAGCCATAATGATTCGTGCAAGAGTGGCAGCATTTGAAATAGTTTCTCACCTTGCACTGTCCAATCGTTCGTGGGAGCACAGCTGCAGAAACTCATAACATGGTATGTTGCATGCTATAAGCATTGGTAGAGGTCCAAATAGGGGGTGTGGGTGTACATCCTGAAGATCTTCACATGGTTCAAACTTCTCTTCAAGCAACATCAGAATATCATAAAAAGTTATGACCCTTCATTTACACTACCTGTATTGAAATGGGGTTTCCACCTATTAGAGGGCAAAGTCTCAAACCTAGATACATAGTAGCCTAAGTGTGAACAGACTATTAGTTACTCCAACACCTTGACAATGAACTCACTTGCAAAAAATTTCCACCTTCTGTTGAAAAACTACAAAATCATCTCCAAGCAATCCCACTCAATTAGGACTTTTCAACAATATCAAGAGCTTGTCCCAATTTGCCTAAAATATTCATTGTTGATTTTGTTGGATTTTCTTTGGCGAAATTGTTCAACATTCAATAACTCTTGCGACATAGATCTAAACACTACCAAATGACCTCAGTGCAACCCTATTCATATTCATCGACAAACTAAACATCAGCAACAGGGAAAGCAGATTGTCTGAAATACCACATTGTAAATCCATCCATAATACTGACCAACAAATGGCATGCGTATCATACATCCCTCATCTACAACTTCTTGCAACAACTGCTCTTGAACCACATTGCCATTTCATTCAACATCCTGATACTGTGCAAAAGGGTTGTCTCCAGTGTTGATCGATTCTGTCTTTTTCAAAGACAGAACTTGCAAGTAAAGGGTAGGGGATATGGCCAATTGACCAGAGGTTCTCAAAAATCAAAGAACAGGTCTTGACCCTTGATTACCAGTTATCAAAATTGATAGAACTGATTTAAAACCTTAACTGGGGTTCTAAAAAAATCAAAGAACCAGGTCAAAGAACCTACCCTTAACCACTGGTTGTTTCATAAAACCAACTGTTCTTTGAAAATTTAAAAAAACCCAGAACCAGAGGTTCATTTGATTCTGAAACTTTTTGAAAACCCACAACTAGAGATTCTACAATTCTAGAAGAAAAAAAAAAACCATAACCAGAGGTCCTTTAATTTCTCAAACTTTTTATAAACCAGAACTGGAGGATCTTTGACTTTTTGAATTTAAAACAGAAATGGAAGCTATTAACAAAATCAAAGAGCTGCACAAGACTGGTTGTTTCCTTTAGAGTAGAAAGACCATGCCACTATTTGTTCATTGAAGTCCAACTTCCACGTAGCATAGCACCAGGTCCAGCAGACATTTGCAGGCTACATGGATAATATTATGGCAGGATCAGGTCAATACCCATTGCTATATCACAAAATTCCAGCTCAAATCCAAAAAGCTCAAATGGTGGATTCAACAGCATTACATACCATCAATGTATTTACATCCACAAGGTGGTTTGGTGCCCAGATTTCAACTGGTTAGACTTGAACCACTACAAAGGATCCATAGAACCAATTTGCACACCAATGGGGCACGCACCTAGATTTCAAACTGCTGGAGCCTCCACCACAGCTGGGATCCTTTGAATCAACTGGCACAAGCTCACCTCAGCCCCTGCCAGCACACAGTGTTGTACTGATGAAAATATCAAAGTCACACATTCTAGTAGTAGACAACTAGAAACATGCACCATCAGCAGGACATCAACTATCCCACAGATAGTCCCACAAACTAAGTTGATATAGGTAACAACAAAAAAAAAACCTGTGCCAAAACTATTCTACAAGAGACAATAAAAATATGGAATTCTCACTATATTGTACCACACAGGTGTGGTACAGTTGGAGCTTAAAATGAATCACTACATAAGAGCTCAACTACCAGGGAGAATATGAAGTGATCCACAACAGGAGCATAAATACTTTTGTTTGCATTATTTCTATCCCCAGAATTTTGTGGAAGGGAACTTTTGACATAAGAAAAAGTTCTTGCTAATGTGCATAGAAACATAATTGAACCCTTAAACATGGTACTATTCATCCATTTGCATACTGCAGTTATACCAAAACTATACAAAAATAGCCTGAGAAATAATGAAAGGCCAACTGAGCTCACATATCATTAGATGTTCCAAATTGTAGACTCAGTAATGGTCAATCTAAGTGGTGGCTCAATGCAAAATTAGGGCAATTTATCTTCTCAGATCTGCACACCGCAATTACCACATAATCAAACCTCCAAGAATTGTGCTTACAAGCCGACTCCAAGATTCATATCCATTATGTTAGATGCTTACACCCATAACCACACTACTGGATAGAATAGCAGCCTCTTGTTTTTCTAACCAACATTATCCCTCTCCAAATAACCTTTCATTGAGGCCAATGGGCCACTGTATGGGTCCTCATCTGTAGTCTCCTTTGTACTAGAGTGCTGTTTGGCCTTTAGCTCACTCCCCCACTTTTCTGAAGGCCCTTTCCATGTAAGAACCATACATCTGCTATAGTTGAGACAGAGCGTCACACTGCAGACTTGAACCAAACACTATTGTCAATTTCCATTGCATCACGGCAATGTTGGGTGTCAGCTGGTTCACTTCTGTTTCTTCCTTGGGTGGTCCTCAAACCCCTTTGCAGCCAAGCTCTCTCAAGGCTTTGGCCTTCTTCACACACAAAAACATTCTTCATGTAAGGCTCTGGCCTCATTCTTGTTCCAAAAACTAGGACCTGGTAAGAAAATAAGGCTTTCAACTGTACAACAGGTTGCCCCTTCATAAGATGGGCAAATTGTGTTGTGGTAGGCACAACAGACCATTGGCCCACCTCCATTCAAGTCTGGATTCGCCTGCATGTGGGAAACTTGCTCAGTCATGAGCAGCAGCAGCAGAGATCAACCATGAAGGTTCATGAAGTACATTATCACATTTTCCTTTCCTCTTGTGACCTGTGCACCCATGTGTGTGGACTTATGTCTGTAACTGCTGCAACCTCTAATTTCAAGTGAGGCCCTAAAGTCACACACCCTTCACACTGCTTTATACTGTCCACAGTAACTTAGAAGAGCATTGATACTTAATTGGGCATTCGCTCTTTGATGCAACTCAAATTCCACCAGCTCCTACAATTGAAGAACTTACCTCCCTCCTCTTCCACGGTCCCCATGTTGCAATCCTTTGTCTCACAGACAGCTGCCACATCCCCAGCAAGCTGAAGTCCAGGAATCTGATCCGCTTCCTGAACTTCACCGACATTGGTGCCTTGAATTGGGGAAGGATGGCTCTCAGAACTGGCTTCAGCTGATGTATTCTCCCCATTGTCAGCTTCTACAGCTGCAGAAGGCAAACACAATCCTGTTTCCATTGCTGACTGCAATGTGGAGGCATCCTCCACACCCCCACTGCATGAAGGATGATCAGAAACAGCTTCGATACCATTGCTAAATGAGGGCTTCTGTGGTATAATCCCATTCTGCACCACATGGGCAGCCAATGATTCAACAAGGCTGGGAAGCCCCATCAGTAACCTTGTACCTCGAAACCCTTCTTCAGTCTCCACATGTCCACTGTCTGCTGGCAATTCCTCTGCAGATGCAGCAGACATTATTAGCACAGTAGCACCATTATCCTTATTACATAAAGTCAGTATCACAGACTGCTGGTGTTAAGAGTTGGTTGCAAACACAGTCTTAGTGAGCAGTGATTATGTTCCTTGATCCCAGTGAGAGTTGCATAGCTTCAAGAATCCTGGAAAGATTGAGATGTATTGCAAAACTGGAGCAGAATGAGTAACAGAAGAATGCCCTGCAACAGCTGATTCCTGATTAGTGTTCCCCAACCTGTGATATCACGATTCTCATGTTGGCCTGTGTCCATAACCCATAAGTGAGCTCCAGGCAGCACATTCAAATCAGCCAAAGTAGCATCCTCATCCTCGAGCTCTGTTTTGCCAAAGTGCACCCGCTGGTTCTCCCTCACCACCTTTAGATATTTGAGGCCAACAATTACATGAATCTCAGAGAGAGGCCTACTACATGCATCCCTTCTTCATTCTCTGCACTTAAACTCATGGTCAACTTGCACGAAATCCTTTGTGAAAATGGAAATGAAATGAACATATTGGCACAGAGAATATATCTTCACAAAATCATTACTGTGATGTCTGTGGTACAAAAAATGGCTATCAATCCTAGCAAAACTGGCATGATGAAAAATTGATTGGATATTATCCAGACATTGTTACCCATTGACAAACATACTTGAGAACATATCAATGAAAAGAGGTGCAAAAATTCTCCGACCCAGCTGAGTGATCACCAAGGATGAAAGCTCACCGCAAGTGCCTCCCAAATTTGTAGCTTCAACTGAAACACAGTGGTGTCCCCAGAGACATTCAGTGAAATTCTGGCACCTGAAGTTGCCGATGCCCGCCTTGCACGTTTGGAAGTTCGACGTTCAGCCTCAATGCCTGAAGTAGGTACAAGCAATGAAGGAGGAGGGTTCTTACCCCTGACCAAGTCCACTGTGATGTCCATGTTTGTATAATTCAGTCTGCTCAACAACTCATGAGTTTCACGCTCTTCTATACACTCTTTGCAAACCTGCAAAGCAAACCCACATAATACAATGAAATGCCACCAAATGCATCATCTCACCTGGTACTCTCTTATCCTGGTGCATTTGGCCCTTTCTGATCCCATCTAGAGAGCAATTTAGGTATGTTGAATTGTGGTGAGTTTCTCCTTCCCACAACATATATTTCTGGGGTGGATGATGTGTGCTTTGCTGCAAATGAGTACACTAGGTTTGAGTGCACCCAGATGGCTAAGAAAAAATGACCCATAAAGCTCAACTATAGAACAAACCAGACCCAATTCCTGGGAACTATCTCTAGACATTGAAAGTGAAGAGAATCATGATAAAACCAATTCAAGCCAACTGCTTCAAGTCTCCTTGACTAGGGTTCTGAAATTTTTTTTGTGAGACATTATAACCCCTCACAAAATACAATTAGCATAAAAACTTGGGTTAAAACTGAGGCAATCAACAGCTGACATTTATTCCACCTTTAACTTGTCCCTAGACTAGAGCTAACATATTCTTTAACAAAAATTCTTGGCAGATCAGTTTACTTACCTCAGGATGAGTTCGCAGAACAGGGAGGACTTCTTCTTTACAGTTCATACCATCTCGACAGGTCTCGAGGTCTAAGTTAGTTGAAGGTTTGTATTTCATGCCAGGCTTGGCCCCATTGCAAAGACTATACAGAGCACCTCCTTCAACATGGCACACAAGTTCCTCTCTAGGAACACAGTTCCTGGTGTATCCATGAAGGCCACTAGAATCCAATAAAGCACGAATGCCCTTATGAGGATCCATTTCCCACTGTTGGCATAGGCTCTGCCAGTCATCTTCTGTGACTATTGTAAACACATTGTTATCCTACAAACAAACCCAACCCAAAGAATAAACTGTTTAGTATTCTTCCAATTTTCACAAAGACAACAGTTTCATAGATACTGGACTCTTCAAAAACTTACAAGACTCCTCTGCATAGGGCACACAATTTTTTTCTCAATTAGAATTTGCAAAGCCAACAAGAGTTCATCTCACTCTGCTAGCACACATCTTGCATCTGACAACACACTATAATCTCCTTACGCCAGATATCTGTTGAACAAGATCGCCCTGCCGTGTTCTCAAAAGGGTAGGAGGTGGGAAGAGCATCCTCTCGTGCTGTTCATGAAACAGACAAAGACTACATCAGAGTGTTTTCATTAACCAGCTAATAAGAATTGCTAGAGACAGAAGGAGGCCATAATTTTTCATTCTTCTGGAACACCAGTACATGTACTCTTCAATGAAGAACAGAAGCCAGCAGTCAACACGCGCTGGGTGGGTGGCTCACCTTTTGACAAAGTAGAGACAGGATGAAACCTTCCAGTCCAACAGGTTCATCAACAGCCAGAACATTTTTACCACGCGCTCCCAAATAACTGCGCCATTTGCTAAGCCAAATTGAAGGGACTAAGAAATACAAGTAGCCTGGATGGATCACAAGCTGTTTGCCACCATACAGAGCTTCATGTTTCACCCGCTGTTCAATTTTGGTTGCCCTGAAACACCCAACACAAAAAAGGACAAATTTTGTACGGGTCCTTAGCAATATTTGCTTTGACAATTTATAAGGTGCACCATGGTCTAAAGTAATCAAGGTCACAACTGTGAAAGAGCTGGAGAAAGGAAAAGTAGAGATTTATTTACCGCCACAAAAGAAGAGACAGAGAGAGAACACATAACTTCATGACAATCATGAGATTTTAAGCACAAACAAAACAAGAGAAGCTCACCTCAAGCCTTCTTTTTTAGAAGCTGCTTTGTTTATTTCTGTCTGACATTGTTGACATGTTTCAACGTCCCCTCGAAAGGACTGATGTCCTTCTAAATGAGCACCTTCAACTTGTTCAGCATTATGCAGAAAGTATGCCCAAACTCTCTCTGGCACTAACTGTCGCTTGGCCCCAGCAGCCTGCTCTGGTAAAAGCCCCCCATGAGGACACTGCAATGCTGCTGTCGGTCCTCCATCAGCCACTGAGGGAGCATCTGTCGCTTTCCGCCGGACCCATTGCAACAACCTACATTCAACCAAAACAGTTCATAGTAAGAGTCTAACCCTCTTCCTGTCAGGTTTGCCTGCATGATTTGTGTGTCCATCAACCAACCTACAGAATATGGAATGCTGAGGTATTCTAGCATGTATCATGCAAATGTCACATCAACTGCTGCACTTTCACGATGCAGCAGTTCCAATTGCCACCTACTTCCATAATCTCTTCCACATTGAAGCTGCAAAAAATGAGAGTTCACAAGAAAGAGACACCCAAACATACAGAGGTGCCTCCTTGTCTCACACTTTTCCAACACATCCTCAAAAATATCAAAGTTTTGCTCTCCTTACAAACAGAGCAACCAGGAGAGAGAGTACCTACCAAGTTCTGGCCACATAATAAGATTGACCCTCCAACCCATGACCAGCCAATACATCCTCAACAACCTCACGCATGTAATTTCTCTGGTCACGGTAACTATCAGCAGATGCAGCTGCCTTAGCCTCCTCAAATATGCACTCAATGCAGTAATCATTTTCAGACAGTGCAGGACCTCCACCATACTGAAATTGGAAAGCAACACAACGCAATTATCAGAGGCTCAAAATGTGGAGTAAGTTCAATGCCAGATGTTGTGGTGAAAAAATAGCCATCAATAAAGAACCCTCACGGAAACATATAACTGGGTGTGTAAAAATAACCTAGTTCATGAACCGGAACACTTTGCAATAAGAACTTTGTACACAGCAGCATCAAATACCTCCCAAAATATGTGACCCCAACCAGCTTTAAGGACTTCCTTGCTTCTGAAGTCACATCCAAAGACTCAAATCCTCAAGCACAATTGGAAGAACCCTAATTCAAAAGCACAGATAAAGAACAAATGATTGTGAAATTAAGCAGACAGTGAAGAGAGCAGACCTGTGCCTCCAGCTGCTTCCAAGCTTTGGGTGAAATGCGCTTCATGTGGGAGACCTTCTTTGGGGAAACTTTTTGTCCTTGGCAAACCAAATCTCTATTGTCAATAGGGGGTCTGCATCTCCATCACATCATTATCTTCGTGTCAGTGAAGTACTCAACCAGAGTCCAAACAAAGGACTTGCAAACAAATTGACACTGCTTTTGTCAAGGCCTATGATGGGTACTGCAGCCACTCTTAACAAATTGTGACTGATAAAAGCCTACAAATAACAGAACTTACTGCAAAAGCAGTAGGGCTCACAACTTGCCATAAAGCTCATAACTTTCCAGAAAGAAAACAGAATGAAAGGGACAAAATACTCACGGCGGTCTCAAGCTATCAGCCCACAATCTGAGCCAATCAGTAGAAATCCAAAAAAATGGGTCATCCACAGACTTCACTGGGGCCTGAGCCAGCACTCCGCGCACTTCCTTCTTCCGACTCACAATCCTCAACAATTCCTCTTCTCGACGACTTGTGTACTCCCAGCACGAAGTCTCAAATTCCTTATTCATTTCCTCAATCTCCAGCCGAAGATGTTCAGGCAATGACCTGCTCTCATCCTCAACATTAGTCACAGGTTCATGCACCCCTGGTTCTGTCCGCTGGCTATACATCAACATGTATGCATCTGCTGATGTCAACATGTCACCTTCATCAGTTGCTGATGATGATAATGGATTCGGCAGAGGAGCCTCAGCTGAAGATGACACTTCTGGAGCTGGTTTACCTGGCATATCATCTGTCCAACAACATTGTGTACCATTCCAAATGGATGAGTCAAGCAAAAACTATCCCAAGTCTCTCTCATTCCTACATTTTGGCAACAGTAGACAAGAGGAAAACTTCTGCAGGCTTTCAAGTTGACCACATGCCCTAGATATACATATGATAGGCCAGAATCTTCTGGATGACAACATTTGCAAACCCAAGAGGTGCAATACTCGGATGGTCAACAAGCAAGAGTGCTTAATGGGTAAGTAAGACAGACACAATCAGGAAACATCATTCAGGACATATCTAATCATGGCAATGCCCTCATACTGATTGGACTCTTAGCATTCTCCACAAAAACTGTCAGTTCAGATTGAAAACATTAAAAGCATAAGATCATCTTACCATCATGCAATAATGCTGCCTCTTTGGAGCATTTGGAAGCAGTGACTTGAGGCAAGACCTCTCCAAAAGGATGGAACCCAAGGCTGGTTACCTGTTCATCATCAAATTGCCACCATTCTCCTGTCTGATCATCCTGGATGTGTGCCACATAGTGGCCACTGTTAGCCATGCTTCCCTTGTGCACCAAAATAGCAGATAAGTCATATAGCATCCTGCTGGCATCTCCACCCAATGCTCCAGGGGAACTCAATCGAGGCCCCATGTCAATTGTCCTGGGAAAACTGAACTTTGAAGTCACCTTCTTTTTCCTTGAAGTCTGTCACAAAACAGACACAAATCATGTCAGCCTTCATATATCTGACCACTAACAATCTCACCTGACATCCAAACCAGGGTGAGTGACCCATGGCAAATAGCCTACATGAAGTAAAAGTCTTGGTGAGCATAGTATGAAAACCACACTCAAACAAGGCTTGTTCCTTGGAAACATGCCTCCTTTGACGGTTTTGAAACCCTGTTTGAGTGCTTTACAATTTCTGAGAATTCCTGTTGTATGTCATACTCTATTAGACCTCCAAGCCTGTGAAGTATCCATTTTGCTGGCTTTCTTCCCCTTACTTTTCCTCTTCAGCATGCACCCAGGCAACTCTGTGATGTCCAATCCACAGATGGTCTTTAACAGTGAAAGGAAGAATTTGTCAAACCTTTGCATTGAACACAAATCGCTTGAGCTGGAAATTTAAGACAGGAGGAAGAAAATGGAGCTTTGTGCAGTGGGTAGCATCAACACGCATTTGACAGCCCTCACAGAGCCACTGATTTTCACCTTGCAGCTCTTCCTCACTTAAATAGTCATTCAAACTCTCCTCAAGACTGGAAAAACCCTTCACATTCAACTCCAACTCATAAAAGTCCACAGCCTCCTTTGATGCATCTGACTCTTGCCCACACTTGGAGCACCTTCATAGAACAAAATGGACCCACATGTTTAGTCATCCCACCTGACATTCATATTTCAGAAATTGTACACAACCTCCATATAATTGTGAAAAGAAGGATCTAGATTCCTTCAACAAAATTCAATAGGCATCTTGAAAAATTATCTCCCAGATACTGACAATCTAAATCAAATTGGAGACATGAATGCTCACTTAATGACGTAGGAAAAGGTGCCACGAAACACATTTTGTACAACATTTCGGGCCAATAAACAATCCGATGTCGCAAGCACTCTCTCCAGTAATGTAAGTAGCAGCTTCAGAAACTCCTGACCATCCTGCTGCACTGCATTATCAAGCTCCAATGTGCTTGCAAAGGGAGCTGAATCCACAGCCATCTTCTTCCCAGAATGCAACTGTGCAAAAAGGAGGCCCAGCTGGTACAGTACTGGCTGCCTATTCATCAACTCCACCTCTGCAGCAAAAACACCTGTACGAAATGCCCTGTTCACCAATGCACTTTCTCTCAGCTAGCACATCCTTCCACTTACATCTTTTCTCTCATGTTCAAAAATTACCAATTCCAACTTAATATGTCAAAAGTAGAGAGGTCAATGTCTGAACATGTTATTTGATGAACACGGGGCAGGTACTAGCAAAATTTCAACACAAACATGCCATTCTTGGTTGCTACAATCTGGAGGGTTTTATATCATGAAAAGGCCCTGGATTATTGGACTAACTTGGGGGCACTGGGGGGAAAGCACAAACAACTATGTCACCATAATGCTTTGCTGGATCCCTAACTATATACTCTTTTTTCTCCATAGTTATGTCAAACCCAAGAAAAATTTAGAGATCACAGAATAGTACAGCTGTAGAAGTTTCAGATCCAATGCCATGTCAGAAAACAGGCAAATTACAAACCCAAACCCTTCCAAACAAAGAGAAAACTAACCAAAGCAACAGCAAGCCTAGGCCATGATGTCAGCTAGCACTCACGCGGTAGCTAATAGAAAAAAGTCAACGGGTACAACAGACAGAGAATCAAACAGAGAGACAGACCTATCCACAATAATTTAAGGAGCTGAAAAGCATACCTGTTCATATAAAGGCACTGCAGAACACTGTTCACATAGCAGGTGGCCCCTAGATTGGTAAGACCTGATGGAGACTCCTGTGACAAGCGGAGTGCATCCCCAGGGTCAGGTCCAAGATCCTGAAGAGCATCTGCTACCTTCCGCCAGAGCCCATGCTTGCGAACACCATTGGGTGGGGGCACAAGCCCACAAAAACAATTGGGAGAGTCCTTGGAATTAACTCGACAACTGTGACACACAGGCTTGTCAATGTGGTAAAGCTGTATGATATCCTCTTTGGAGATACTGTGGCTCATGTTTATTCGTCTGTATTCAAACAGAATGCACCCATTAAGATTTTGTTTTCCTGGATCGCCAAAACACATCATCCTGTCACACTTCTCACATGGGCACCTACATACAGAACTATATATAAAACACTCATGAGTATTGAGATATCTCCACACATGAAATCAAGGAAACCAGGACCAGGTGAAAAACTTTTTCCTTTTAAGTTCAAGGGAAATTCCCAGATAAGGACTGAATAACAGTGCCAAAAACAACAACAAAATTAGCAGCACAAACAGCATGACAGTCTCTCACTTGACAGTCCAGAACTACCCCCAAGAATATCAAACAGATTTGCAAGAACATAAACACACTGCCATGAGCTTCACTTGTTTGAGCACAAAGCTAGATTCTCTACAGAAATGCAAATGCCAAGCTCATCCCCCCCCCCCAACGCCCCCCAAAACCAAAATTGCAAAGAAGCCCACATAAAACCATGCAGATCTTGGCACACTTCCAGCTTGAGGTAAATGCTTCGATAAAATGGCTGAATGGAAACCATCATCTGACTGATAGTAGGAAGAAGAGCGAATAGGAAAATCAAAGGAATAGAATAGGGAAGCTCTATTGCACCCTCATTTCCATTTGAATCAAAGCGAATTAGGGTGGAAAGGAACCCCATCCTGCAATGTGTTATGGTATGCATAAGCTCCCGTCAAGCTCGCATACAGTGTTGGATTGTTGCACTCACTACTAACCTTGGACTTTCTTAAACAAACCACTGGATGATCAAGGCTTCCCGACTCACTCAGTTAAGAGTAAGGCCCTTGGTAGTGATTGTTCACAGTTTTTCCAGCATTCAGACCTTCCTCCATCCGCATGATCTTGACTAAAGAAGAAGGGATTATCGGATGATTGTGCATGAAATGCAAAATCATTGCACAAATTATTTTTCCCCCCACAAGTGTTCTACACCCATGTTCTGCTGTTTGTCCATCTACTGGAGCCGTATCTTACTTATTTCAGAGGTATGCTTAAGAACTCTTGCAAAGTGAGAGATACTGAGAGCACATTGATCTTGGGTCTCCTACCTTCCTACCCATCATCGGTGCAACTTTGTAAAAGCTTTTATAGTTGGAGAACAAAAACCAGATGGCAGAGAGAAAGAAATCAAGTCTGTGGTAAGGGGGAGTTGTTGCGTTCAAGACTGACAACGAAGAAGAATAGATTCAGGATTGTTTATTCTCAGTTTGCAGTGACATTTCATTTGGAGCAGGAGATGTGTACGGAAGGAAGGAAACCCCTGAAACAAAATCGGTGTGCAAAAAGAAACACGCACACAACTGTGTGTGGCGATGTTTTCCCACGGTCTCCTAGCACATTGACATGGGAAGAAGAAGAAGATGAAGAGGGTAAAACCTTGGAAACAATTGTATCATATAGATCCCACCAAGCTATCCAACAACCAAAATTCCAGAAAACACACCCAAAAATCCTCTGCTATATGCAGGAAGGAAGGAGAGAGGCATATCATGTATACATCATCTAGAATGTGACTCATCGTCATCGATGGCAAATCTCGAAGATTTTTTTTTTTTTAATGAAGAAAAGAAACTCAACCCTAACCCTATGAATGTCCCGTCCTCCCCCCCCCCAAGTTGCATACCGCAAATGCGTTGCGGAGAGCGTGGTAGTAGAACCATTTGGACCACCAGCACCACCACCACAGTGCTTCTTTCTCTTGGAACCTCCTCCTCCTCTTTCCGCACTCTCCATGGCCTGCTGCAACGGAGCAGGAAGGAAAGGAAAGGAAAGGAAGGAAGGAAGCGCGTGCGACGTCGTCGTCGACTCTCGAGCTCCTCCGCTTGTGTGTCTGTGTGCGCGCAATTTGGGCGGCATCTCGAAACGAGATCTCAAAGACAGCAGCGCCCAACTCTTATATTTTCTCGCTGTTATATATATAGCCAAAAAAAGGCTACCTACTTTGTGAATTGAAAGTTCTAAAATCAAGTGCTTTTTGGGATTTTCTTTCCAAGAAAAAGTCCAAAAACAATTTCGCCAGAAAAAAAAAAAAAATCACTGGCCCCAAGAAAAGCACCGGGACCTGGTAATTTTTTGTTACTAGTTTGGGACCTGGTGTATATTTTAAGGTGATTTTTATATTGGTTTGGGACCTGGTATATATTTTGGGGTGATATAACCAGTTTGGGACCTGGTATACATAACAACTGGTTTGAGAGCTGTTTACATTTTGAGGTGATAATTATACTGGTCTGGGACCTGGTATATTTTGAGTTGATTTCTATACTGGTTTGGGCCCTGGTATATATTTTGAGGTGACATAACCATTTTGGGACCTGGTATATTTTGAGGTGATTATATAACTAGTTTGGGACCTAGTAATTTTTGAGGTGATAACTATGTACTGGTTTGGGACCTGATACATTTTGAGGTGATAATTATACTGGTTCGGGACATGGCATATTAGTTTGAGGTGATAATTACACTGGTTTGGGACATGGCATACTAGTTTGAGGTGATAATGATACTGGGTTTGGGACCTGCACCATTTTTGTCGTTAATCGAGATGTGAAATCCCTTTTTTCATTTCACAATAGAGTTATCCGTAGAGTAAAAAAAACACGGCACCAGAACACTGAGTTTGGTTATACACAGGGTGAGATTCAAAAAAAAGCCTGCACAAAAGTACATTAGCATTCAACGGGGGATGAAACTCAGAAAACCATCAATTTTGGTGGTAAACTGAGTTTCATCCTGTCTTTCCTTTTACCTGAGCGCCTCCACAGTTGCTACATATATTTTCACTGATCCTAACTGTACAACTACTATAATTGGTAGTCTCGAACATCATCGTGCATTAAATGCTGAATATCAGCATTTCATACTCAGATTTATTAAAATGTCTTTACTTTGCGGATACCACTGAAAGAGTGGATAGGGGGTGAAAGGAGGCCCAAAGACAGGGTGAAGACAGGGTTACTTTACGGATAACTCTAATAAATAAAAAAAGATCTGGGCCGTCGTGAGAATCTGAAACGTACAAGAGCTTCAAACGTGGACGGACAAGATCTAACAGTGTACCCCAAAGAGCCGAGGTAATAAGTTAGCTACTTACTGACATTAATTGTTTCCAAAAAAACAAATTCTTTCTTCTTTTTTCCCCCATTTTTGAAATTAATGGTTCTTTGAAAAATCAATTTTCAAACATATTTATTTTCTCTTATTGGAGTTTTTGGGTACCACAACAACACCAATGAGGAAAAAGCCGGATGAATATCACAAGGGGATGAATATCACAATTTCCTTTCTTTTCTTTATCTTCTAATATATTTTTATATTTTATATTTTATATTTTTTCATCTTTTAGTTTTATTTTTAATTACGTGCATGGAAAACGTGGACAAGGCTTTGGATATTTGATTTTCTATTTTTAAATTTAAGCATCTATAAGGCATATATCATCTAGCCTATCTGGTGTAGAGATCTGGTAAAATTTCAACAGCAAAATATTAACCGTGGTTAAGTAAGGTGCCCTCCACCTACAAACCCAATTGTTTGAAGAGGCATTTATCAATGTGGATTAAAAGGTGCTCTCCAAAAACACACCAGGAAAATTTTCTCAAAGTGCTTGATGTGATTTTAAATTGGAATATTTATCTTTTTAAATTTTTAAAATTTCAAACTATAATTATATTTGAATATTTTTTCCTTTTTTTTAAACTGTGAAGAACAAATTATCCATTACTCATTATTTAGCTTATTGGATGACTCCTCAACTGGTTTCATTACTAACTGGACATCCACTTGATAAATCGTGGTCAATGCAACCTCACTCTAGTTAGTTGGATGGAACTTACTAGATATTGTAGTACCTTGGCAACTTCAACACATGTCTGTGGAAATAAGTAATTATAATTTTGTCAAATTCATTTTGACAAATAAAATATTCCAAAATTCATGTTTACTAGTGTAGCCTATGCCGTTGGCCTCAAGTGTGAACACATTGAGGGTTCAACTGATTTTTCATTCCAAACCCAATTTTTGCAATTTGTTTGAATTTCCAAAAACAAAATCCACTCTGAAAGATGTATGTATTTTGCACCTTAGCTCTGAAAACTGTTAAATAAACTCTATTAAATCAGACTTGTTGTTGCTAAGGCCTTTCCAACAACATTGAGAATACCCCAAATTTTAATATAGTAGAAAGCTCTCCATGAAAGTATGAAAGTAATAATGAAACACCATGGTTTGGGAGATCTTAATGCAACAAAACAAGACAATTTATCTTATTTCATACATAGATTAGTGTAACCTATGTCATTGCCCTAAGTGTGAACTTGTTTTTAAATATAAAAAACTCAACATATGATAATGATTTTGCAAAGTTTAGGTTTTAGGGTTAATTTAAACCCTATACCCTATATATATTTTTTGAAAAATTAAATATGACAAGTGTGACCACATTTTCAATTTATTTTTTTATTCTAAACATGGTTTTTTGTGATTTATTTGAATTTATGATGATAAAATTCATTTAAATTTTGATATCTCTCACATTTTAAGTCCAAAACTTACGAAATAAATTCCATTAAGTCCTATTCATTGAGATCTTTCTAACAATACCAAAATGCATATCCCAATATTTCATACTTGAATTGAATGGTAGACTTTCAATTGTGACCATGTTTTTAATTGGTTTTTTTTTCAAAACCTAGTTTTTTATGATTTATTTGAAATTTTAATGCCAAAAATCATTTGAAATTCAATATCACACCCATCTTAAGTTCAAATCTTATGAAATACATTCAATTAAATCATGTTTCTTAAGATTTTTCATTAATACAAAAATGGGATGTAATTCATTAACCTAAATCACTATGGGATTTTTTTATGAAATAAATTCATTGTAATTTAATGATTTCACTCTGGTTAAAGTTATTTCATTATAATATCACTATGTAAACATCGTGTTTTACTACTAGTTGACATAATTCATTATTATAATTTACTATGATAAATAGGTTTATTTTTATGTTGTTGTTTTTAATACTTATGATATACCTTATATTATTTTAGACTACTTTAATTATTTTAATTTATACCCTAAGTTATTATAAATTAACACCTAAAGCTAACACTATGAGAAATCATGATGTTTTAAGATGCCTAATATGACTACATTATTTGTTTTGATTAAAAAATTGGTCAATTTAACCATAGATTCCTAGTTGTTAAAATGACATGTTTATTTTTATTATTTCAATTGTCTAAAATAACCTTTTTGATTACCAATGATCAATGTGATATTTAATCAAATATGACCAAAGAATAAACGCTAATTGACCATTTTTAGCTTAACCAAGGTTTACTTGAAACAAGTTTTAATTTAGCCAAAATGTAATCATTTTTTATTTAGCCAAGGTTAGTTAATTTTTTAATTGAACAAAAGTTAATCAATATTTTTAGTTTAAAACCAAAATTGAACCACTTTTTAATTTAGCCAAGGTTTAACAAAAATTTAACCACTTTTTTGTTTTTCCAAGGTTTCCTATTTTTTAGTTTGCCAAAGTTTAACCATTTTTTTAATTAGTCAAAGTTTATCCAATTATTTAGTTTAACCAAAGTGTAATCATTTCTTAATTTACCCAAGATTTAAGCGATTTTTTAAAAGCTTAACACAAATGCAATTAATTTTAGTTTATCCAAGGTTTAGCCAATTTGTTTAATTTAATCAAAATGTATCCACTTTTTAATTTAACCAATGTTTTGTTAGTTTTTTTAGTTTAATCAAATTTCAACCATTTTTTTTGTTTAGTCACTAATCAAATTTTTAAAATCTAACCAAAGTTTAACCATTTTTTATTTTACCCAATGTTTAATCAATATTTAATTGAATCAAGTTTAACCAAGGTTGAATCAAATTTTAATTTAGTTAAAGTTTAACCAAAATTTATTTTTGCCAAAATTGAATCAAATTTTAATTTAGTCAAACTTCAACCAAATATTATTTTAATCAAGGTTGTGCCAAATTTTGACTCAATTAAGGTTTCATCAAGGTTTAGCCAAATTAACATATCTTTAATTTACAAATAATCATATAGTTTAAATAATTGAAAGGGATGGTTTACTTATTTAGCCTAGTTACCTACCTATTTACATACTTACCAAACCAAATTTAAAATATTTGTGGATTTGCCACATGTTCCAATCATGAGCACACAAATTGGATGCCTTAGATTTTTTCCAAAATTACAATATAAAATAACTAGATAAAATTTGTTGACACAAGTAGTCATTCATTTTTATCATTCAATTTTATTATTGCATGGTAGTCACATACAACAATATACATATAATCAATTAAAAGATAAAACCATAATTTGTTGGATTTACCATGTTGTTTGTGATTATGGTTGCATGCGATTTGATTTTTAAAATTAGGGGATTTTAGTTGTATATGTCACTTGCAACTAAAATATAATTGGAAAAATTAATTGCAATATCATTTTTAAATTTTATTGTACCCTACTTACCAACCTAGGCTAAGTTATTTAACCTAATTGTTTAACCACTTAAGTTAGATGAAGTAGCTTAACTAAATAGGACTTAAACCTTTCACTTCCCATTACAACAAATAGTAATTTATTCCATTTGAATGTTATGAACATTGTTTTCCAAATCTATCAAAGAAACCTAAGTTAGTTTCCTTAGGCTGCCTATATACTTGGCTTACCTATTTAGCATAAGTACCCACTAACCCACCTAATTTAACCTAGGTACATAATTTAATTTAAACTAATTAGCTAGTCTAGCTATGTACCTACGTACTTAACCTATCTAATCTAAATTAAATACCATGGCTTATCCTATCCTTAGCTAATTGATCAGCCTATGTTCTAACCTAAGTATTTAAACATGGAGGAATGTAAGGAGACTATGTACATGTACTTAGTTTAACCTACTTAACTTAGGTACTTAATTTAACATATCTACCTAATTAGCCTAATTATTTAACCTAAGTACTTGATCTAAACTAATTAAATATTTAGCTTAAATATATACATAAGCCCTACCTCCTTTTATATTTTCTTACATACATGTATTAATTACCTACTTACCTACCTACCTAGGATCTACATACCTATTCATTCATAGTGATGTTCATTTCGATTATCCTCTTGACTAATAATGAAATGACAATTGGTCAAGTTGATTAATCAAAATAACTTTATATAATTTAAATATTTATTTGTATAATTCAAAATACGATTTAAACAAAATTGGAATGTCCCATTTGATTATTGCCTTGACCTTTTTAATTGAAGGTGTCCATTTTTTGTTTAATTGCATGTTAGATTTGATTTGTAGTCAACATTGTCATTGTAGTCAATTGAATTGAAAAAAATAGACATGTCATTTCAATGACCAAAGTTTGAATGAAATTGATTAGAGTTTTAATCAAAACAAATAGGGATAATAGTTCAATTAAATGGTTTCAAAATATGTGCTTTTGTTTTAATATATACATAGGTATACATAGGTTTATATTAGGCTACCTAGTTGTAACCATAACCTACATACCTAAGCTACATACTCATATATACCTAGGTTAAGTTACTAGTTAGTTACCTAATTATTTATTTATGGTACATTAATTAATGTCTAACCAAGTAATTAGATAATAGTTCTATTGTAATTAACTCTTACATTGACTTAATTTTAATGTATACATATCTACCTACCTCTCCTTAATTACCTACTTACTTATTTAATGCATTTATCTTCTAATTACCTACTTATTAATGTAATTAACTAATTACCTATTTAACTATTCAAAAAAAAATTGGATGGGATAAAAGGTTTCAATGTTTACGAAATATGGGAATATGTATCCTTCTCAAAAGTTTATCTTAGATTGTTTACTATCCTTTCAATATAAGTAGGTGCACTATAACCATTTAAAATATCATAAGAAATATTCAAAAAACAAATGCCATTTGGGATGAACCAAAAAGGGTGAAATCAAATTATGATGAACAAAAAATGTTGATTTTCAAAATTGTGCATGTTTGAACTTCCACCAAGCCAATATTAAAAAGGTTATTTATAAATTGTACTCAAAATAAAATAGTTTAATGCCCGAAGAATAAAATTATCTTAAATGAAATTACATTTTTTATTGATTTTGAATTATTAAAATATATATTTATGAAAACACAATATTTGAAACAATATACTGCAAAATGAAAATATATTCCAAAACCATTCAAACAATTATTAAATTTGATAAAATATTTAGTCTTTTATTGAATGAATTAATTGTAGCCACAAAAAACATTTTGCATGAGGTTTTTCATTCAAATGAACATAAGTGTATGAAGAATGATAATTTTCTTGAAAACTTAGTCTCTTTTGAAAGGTAATAAAAATTGTGTTAAAGGCCTTGTATCAAAAATCTAGTTATGTGTGTGTCAAACATTAAATGAAAAGAAAAAAAATGTCTTTAAAAAATAAAAAATAAACTTTAAAAATAAATATTCTTGTTTAAGTTGGTCCCCCCCATAGTGTGTTTTCACCCATGAAAGGGTTAACCTTTAAAGTTAAAATTTAATTAGGATTTTTTAAACTAAGTGTCATATGGCTTAAATTTAGGCCTAACTTAAATGCCACATGGTCTAGATCTAGGCACAACCTAGGTACCACATGGGCTAAGTTTAGCCTAAAGGCCACAAAGGTTATTGGAACTTAATTTCATTTAGGTGTCATGTGTTTTAACTTAGCTTAGGTTGCCTATGTCTAGGCTTAGTTTAGGTCCACACGACCTAGCCTAACATAAATGGGTTATGTTTAAATGTAATGTGGCTTAGCCTAAATTAAATGACTTTTGTTTGGGTGTTGTTTGGTAAAACTTAACCTTATGTGTGGGTGGCTTATCCTAAGTGTCACATGGCCTAATTAATGGATATACCATATGTCATTTAATTATTAATTGAACCTCATGCCTAACTAAGTTGCAACATAATTGAACTTATAATTCAAGATTTGACAACATCATCTAACATCATTAAATGAAGTTCATCCACCAATGGTTTATAATTGACAATAACCTTGAATTACAATGGCAAGTGTCAATTGCAATAAAAAATAGTGTAAAAAAAATTGTAACCATTATTTTCAAGTAGTAAAAGGACTTGTAAATGGATTTGGGAAACTTTGAAATGACATATTTTTGACAAATTTTTAACACAAACCTTAACAAAATAATACAAAGAAATTTAAAAAGATTTAAAAAGATTTTTTCAAATAATATTTCAAGAATATCCCCATAAAAGCAATCACCTAAGGGGGCACCAATGGTTCCTATTAGCTCGTTTGCACCCTATTAACACATGGTTATTATTTTCAATTGCAATGTTGTTTTTTATTCATATTAGTCAACTTTTTTGGTGTGCAATTGCAAAAAAATAGGTTTTAGTTGAAAAAAAACATTTTATAACTATAATTGTCATTTTCAACTATAATTGTAATTGAAAATGAGTTTAACATGTTAATTGCAAATGTGAGGTTTCTTTCCTAATGACATTATTAAACATCATAACCACACAAAATTACACAAAAATAAACCATTAAAAAATATGGTGGTTTAAAATTGTATTAATTTTGAGCCTTTTCCACGAATGTGTAATCATGTTGCAATTTTGGGCAAGCAACACTTCAACTTGGTAGTGATTTTGCATGCTTAGTTTGAGAAGAACAAATTGGTCATCAAGAAGGGTGAGGTTTAATATGGGGCCACCAAAAATACCAAAAAAACCCCAAGCCTTAAGGTGTGCAAAATGCGCATGGATAATTGCCACTTCGTGACTTGGAAATGTTATTTTTGCCTTTGGAACCAACCAATAATGTGAGTAGATCACCCTGATTACAGACAACAATTCTTCAACTAAAATTTGTTTTTCTAATTCTCAAATAAGACCCATAACAAGTTTTAAACATTGCCACATAATATTTCCTACACATGTAGTCCAAGTTTCTTTCGTCACTATGTTCATAATATTTGTGATTGTATCCATGACATGTAGCATATAGAATTTGCTACCAAAACAAAAGGTAACATTTTCAATCCCAATGATAGGTTTTGTCCACCAAGTTAAACAGAAGTGGTCATTGATGTGTTCAACAAAAACACATAAATAATTGAATTGTTAACCTAAATATTTCAATGAACTTTCATAATACATTGTAAAGAAATTTGTTTTAGTTAGCTTGAAAATGTAAATAAATTTGAAAGTCCTACGCCCTTATGCAAATTTAGGTACATTTGGCACCAATTAAATTTGGTTTGTGAAACATAGTCGATTTTCAAAAGATTTGTCTTTAAAATGGTTTGAACATTTATCCATTATGTATGATTTTGGAGATCATGTTTTTATTTGTTTCATTCAAACAACATTTGAGAAAAAAAAAAGGAAAATCAAAATTGAGATTTCCAATTGAATTCGATACCATCTTACCTAGTCTAAATTGTCAATAAAATGCCTAATATTCTTTTAGTCACTTAAGTTTAACAATAAATATACAAATATTTAACAATTTGAAATTATATAAAATAATGAAATTATCGTATTTTACAAAAAAAAATCAACATTTCAACTTGGCAAGCATGTATTTTTAAAATGTTTCCATAATTCCAAAAGGTAGTGTGCTCTAAAATCGGTTTTGTCATTAAATAATCTTTAGAATAATGAAACAAAAATTTGGGAAAATAGAAAAATGAAATGTTTGCAACTTTAAGATGAAATGTGTGCAACCTTTGTAGGTAGCTTGTCATGTTGAAATCTTTCAATGATAACACATTCCACCCTCCTCACGCTCTTCATATCATGGGAAAACTTTCAAAGTGGTTTGTAATGTTAAAACATATGATTTAATATTGGACATTTTTTTCATTGAAGATTTGATAAAATGAAGACAAATATTTAAACATGCTCTTGATAGTGATGAAACACTTTTGATGAATAGGGTTTTATGTAATAATTTCATAATTTTTAAACTTGAGGTGAATGAGACAACAAAAATTGAATTATTTTTGTCAACAAATATTCAACATTTTAATAAAAATTAATTAAATTTCAAACTTGTATCCTTTAATATTACAATAAATACTCATTGACATAGGTCACTAATACATTTATGAAGGAAGGTTGTTTGTTTGTTTTGTTTGTCATTTTCATTAAGTCCTATTACTAAAGACTTTCCAACAATACCCAAAGGGCACCCAAAATCCCCTTTAATTTTTCTTTTAATGATTTATAATTCTATGATGAAAAAATTGGTTAACATTCAATATTTTCTCCACCATAGGTTGAAATATCATGAAACAAACTTGGTGCAACACTAACCATCAAGGCCTTTCCAATGGCATCAAGAGTGCAACAAAAGAAATTGTGATTTGGGAAGGAGCTTTGAGACCTAATTAAGGTGTGGAAGGTATTGAAATTTAAGTAGTTTTTTGTCCTAAAAAAATCAATTAAAATTTTAAAAAATGGTGATGAAAGGAAAATTTAGTTGGGTAACCAGTTCACACTTGAGCCAGCCAATGGGACAGGTTGCACTAGTAGTCTACACTAGTATAAAGTTGGCCATAGTGAACCAGCACCCACCAGTGCACCATGAAGGATGGATGGTAAGTGGTCAGAAAACAGTTTTCTGTTGGGCTCCAGTTGCTTAGCTAACCATGGTGGTTAGCTCAATGTTTTGGTTTTACTACCTACCTACTAACAACCCACAAGTGGGTTGTTAGTAGGTAATAAAATCACCCCTTACCTAAGTATAAACCATCTACTTACCTAGTAATTACCTATTTTCTTACCTATCTACCTATAAATAAAACCTATTTCTTACAGAAATGGTTACCAAGGTGAAATGAAATATTAATTCAGTTAAGGTTCATCCACAACTGAGTAATAACAGGCATCCAGTGGATGGTGTGCTGGTGGGTGCTGGTTCACTGTGGCTGTGGATGGGCCAGGACTTCTCCGTAGTCTCTGGTACAAACAAATTACAATGCTCTCTTTTGTTGAAAAACAATCTGCAAGAGTTCAGAGAACAACACACAACCACTGTTCATCCATTTGGCCGTTACACTTCCCCTTCAAACTTAGCAACAGCATCTCATGATATTCCTGACAAAAAGAGAAAGGGAAAATACACACACACACACACACACACACACACAAAATTCAAAAGAGGAAGGAAAAAAACACTCACACACACACAATTTGTTGGACCGTTGGGAAGGAAGGAAGAAAAGTGGGTCCTCCCCTTCACTTCCCTTTGCCAGAGTGAAGCAGCAGCCCACCAGTGCACCATAAAGGATGGATGATAAGTGATCAGGAAACAATTTTCTGTTGAGTTTCAGTTCCCCTAGCTAACCATGGTGATTAGCTTAGTTGCATCTTTTTACTACCTACTAACTAACTAACAACCTTGTAAAACCAGCCCTCACCTACTATTTATAAACTAATTAGTTATTACTCATGTTATAGTCACCTAGTTTCTACCTGTCTATGTATGTATGTATGTATGTATGTATAGGACCTACTTTTGTACAGGGTGGGTTAACCAAGGTGAAACCAGATATCAACTCAGATGGGGTAGTTCATCCATAACTGAGTCACAAGGGGCATCCAGTGGATGGTGAGGGAACAGAGTTGGAGGCTTTGGGAGGGGGGGAGGGGGCGGGTCCCATGATAACGGTAGCCTAGCAGTGTGTTTTTTTGGGGTCAATTTTGTGAGGTAGCCAAAAGTTGGGGATAATCCACAGAAAGATTTAGCCAAATTTGGTTATAAGCTGTAAATATGGAAGTAGAATGTTTTGAATGTCCTTTTATATTTTTGGCTACATACTTAAACCGTGTCTATATAGAAATCTGGCAAATTTTCTTAAATTTGGCATTTTATTTTAGCATATTTTTATTTTAATATTACTTTTTTCTGGTTGTACATACAACCAATGAAAAAAGAAGGTTGAAATGGTAGGTGTCAGGGCACTGTGGCGACAGCAGCCCAGTCTTGTTTTTTTTGGCTGGCTATATGTAGCCAAAAAGAGAAATTAAAAACTAAAAGTGCTAAAAAAAGTGTTTTGTGGGTTTTTCAATAGCAATAATTCGACCACAATTTGAGAAGAATCGCCAGATTTATATTACAAGGTTTAAGTGTGTAGCCAAAAATATAGAAGGATGTTTTTTTTAAAAAAATTGCTAAATCTTCTTTCTATGGATGATCACCACTTTGGCGACATAAGATTGACCCCCCCAAAAAAAGCAATTTTGTTGTCTGATGTTTTTTTTTGGGGGTGAATTTTGTGCTGTAGCCAAAGTGCCAATGATTCACATGAAGATTTACCCAAATTTGGCTACAAACTATGTCTGAAAGTATAATTTAAAAATGCTGTTTCTATATTTTTGGCTACACACTTGAACGTTGTAATATAAATTTGGCGATTCTTCTCAAATTCTGCTCGAATTATTGCTATTGAAAAACTCACAAAACACTTTATTTTAGCACTTTTTATTTTTAATATAGATTTTTCGGCTATATATGTAGCCAGTGAAAAAAAGGCTGGGCTGCGGTCGCTTCCATCACCAGAGTGACTTGATGCCTACCATTCAATCTTTTTGGGCTGGCTATCTATGTAGCCAAAAATCTATATTCAAATTAAAAGTGCTAAAACCAAATGCTAAATTTTATTCAAAAAATCACCAGATTTTTTATTCATGGTTCAAGTGTGTAGCCAAAAAATATAGAAAAATGTTTTTTTATCATAAACTATTTCTACATTTTCTTAAGCTTGTTACTAACTAGCAAAATTTTCTTTTTGCAATTTCGTCAAGTAGGTGGACTTGCAGTCAATCATCCACAAAAAGGAAATTTCATCCACATTTGGCTAGAGGTAAGAAAAGTAAAGTAGATTATTTTTAGATTCCTGCCTACTAGTTCTGGCGAATCACTAGAAACTCATCATCTAAATATGGCGACATGTGAGGTTTTTTTCTCAAAAGATGGCGAGTTAAGCAGTTTTTAAATTTATTTCCCCACCAAAAAGTCATTATAGAATTCGCACTGGGATTTTTTTTTAAAAAAATTTGTGTTGTTGTCGCCATACTGAGTAAACTCGCCCAAAAACGAAAAAAAACACACTATTACTAACCTACGTACCAACCAACCATCCCCCCAAATGCAACTAGAGTTGAGGCTAAAAGTAAGGTGACCGTTCCGTATAATTGTGGCATGTATCCGTTGTACGCTCCCTCCCCTGTACACACCAAACTATACGGCTCCTTGTACACATCAGTTCTGAACTTCCTTCGGGGCGGCGGAAGAGAGAATAGAGGGGGTGGCGAGCTGCTCGTCGTCGTCGTCGTCGTCGTCTTCGCGTCGTACTGGGGCTGTGGGCGTTGTTGGGAAGACAAACGGATACAGAAGAGGGACAGCGCTGTTTGCTTTGCTTTCCATGCAAGAAAACTGATCGGGATGTGTAAAAGGAAGGGGAGACATTGAGAAATATATATCGACTGTTTCCCCTGTTTTGGTGTTGTATCTTTCTGAAGAAGAACAAGAACAAGAACAAGAAGTGGAAGAACAAGATTCTACAGCAGGGGGATGTGAAGAAGGAGGAGGAGGAGCGAGAAGGAGCAAGAGGAAAAGTGAGAAGGAGCGGAAATGTTTACAGACGGGCTTGATACTAGTGCTCTTCAGTGGGTTTGTAAGGTGCTGTTTTTTCTCCTTCCTTCGTCTCCATCTTTTGTTCTGTTGTTGTTCATCCTGCAATCGCTCTCATTTTAGACACATGACTTTCTTTATCCTTTTGTTTGCATAATGCATGCTATGTATTTGCGTAAACGGTATGGAGTATGCGGACTGAGAGCGTTTCGTTGCTGGTTTGTGGGAAAGTTTAGGATTAGAGAGTTGCTCTGGAGAGAATCAAGATCTCTTTTCCCGGGTCATTTCCAAGAAAATGAGCAGAGGAAGAGAGAGAAGGCAGGGTAGAAGGGAGAGAAGCTCTAAAGAAGCGAGTAAGTGTCCAAGGGACTGAACTCCAAGGCTGGGGGTGGGGGGGGCGGGTTTTATGGAAGTTGCAGGAACAAGAAAGAGCAGGAAATGCAGTAAAACCAGGGAAGGGAAGCGCTGGTTTCCCAACAAGAGTTCATGACTTCACAGCGACGACGGGACTGGCAGCGGGCCGGGGACTACCGCCTCCACAGCTGAAGAACGTACACATGCACTCAGGTTTGTTGAAGTTGCCTCATTTCCTCCCCACCGATGATATCGCCAGCACCAATGACGACATGGAAGAGAGCGTCGGATCCATTTCCGCAGGAAATCCAACGCAGGACGATTACGACTCGCTGGACGAACAAGAAGATTCTGGCCTCTATTCCCCTGCCTCATCCCCCTGTGGCAGTTCTCCTCCCAGCAATTCTGAACATCCGTGCGAACCTCACAACCACGTGCAGGATGAACAGGTGGATCTTCTCAAAGCAGCTTATCATCCTGCTGCAGCAACTGGAAACTCTCAAAGATCAGATCTCATTGATGTGAAAGACTACTATGACCGGCATCCTCCTTTCTCAAGGAGGGACAGTTTTGGAGAGCATGAGAATAATAGTTTTAGGAGGGAGAGCTTGGGGCACAGGGACAGCTCTTATGGAAGGGAGGAATCTGCCTTTGGCAAAGATTCCTTTGGCAGGAGGGATAATTTCGACCTGCAACATTCTGCTTTCACTGGCAGTAGGAAATTTATGTCTGAATACGATCGGGAGGAGATTGTGGAAAGAAATGGGGGATTAGGTGATACACATGCATTGGAACACGAGGAATCTTCATCAGCAACAGAGCTGTCTGACAATGAAGACAGCAGTGACAATGAGAAGGAAGACATATACAGGAGGCCAGAACACAGCTCTCCTGATGGCAATGCTAGACATCCTTACATTGCCTCACACCATGTTACAGTATGTCTTCCTGACACAGGCTGCCACCCTTTTCTTTGAAGTGAGATGGGGGGTGGGACAGAGACAGAATTGCAAGCATCTAAGGATCTTGGTGGTACTATGGTTACTTTAGTCAAGGAACTTTTGTTCATGCCAAGAACAGGGATAAACAAAGGGGTTGGCTTGCAGGGAACAAGCATTGCTGTGGAGAAGTCGGTACAAGGAGCTGCATTGTCACATGTTTTGGAGTCCCAACTACAAACAAAGGTGCCCCTCTCCTTGTTAAAAGGGTTCAGAAGAATATCTATGATGTAGGAACTTCGTGATTTGAGATTCATATGGAATCTGTGTTAAAATGAAGAGCTTTGTAATGGTGGCAGGAAAAGAAGATGGAAGGGACAGTAGCAGGGGTGGTGCTGTTGCAGAGTGAGGCAGAGAACATGGGAGCACCTCCAAGTGCTCCACCAATGTCTGCAGGCATGATGCTGGATCCTTCAGATGTAACCCTTCCAACTCCCACCTGCTCACCTGTCGTGACCTTCAGCCTTGAAGAAACCAAAGAAGATATCCTGCACAGTGCACCTGCTAGGGTGTGTCAGCCCAGTACTAGGTAAAGCCTATGAGCTTGGTCCATTTCCTGTTTCAAGGGTATCAAATGGTAGTGTGAAAATCAGAAGATATGACTTGCCATTGTCATGCTGGGCAGGTCAGTATCAACAATGGGTGTGGAGGAAGTGGGCATTTCATCACAACATACAGCTACATCAATGCCTCTTGCTCCTCCTGTACATCTAAGGTCAGTGTCACTCTTTCTCTTTGTACTAAAGGTTGTGGCACCCTGTTGTCTAATTCATTTAAGAATGATAGAATGGGGAAGGTGGGGGGGGAGATAGTTTGGAACACTATGAGATGTTTATGACCCCAAAGAATTTGGTTGTACAGCTTGGGTGCTGAGAAAGTATGGTTCTGTGATGGGGTAGTGGGCAGGCAGCATGGCAGGCTGTAATAGCATATGATGCTTGTGTTCGACTCTGTCTGAGAGCATGGTCCCGTGGCTGCGAGGAGGCTCCAAAGTTTCTTGTAGACGAATGCTGCCTGCTTCGAGACTGCTTTGGGTATGTGGTTATGTACTTCTGTCAGACAGGAATTTGACCAATATTTTATTATTTACTAATTCCCATGTGATGTTTTGGCAGATATTTTTTGATTTACTAATTTCCACACAGATTGATGGGAGATTGTGTTCTGACGACTTTTTTGTTTGTAATTCATACACTTCATAGACTCTACAGAAGCAATGTAGGGGGGACTATAAAGGAATTGCTGGATCACATTCATGTGCTTGATGGTGGTGGTCCAAAGCTAATGGAAATTTGGAAATGTGCAGTTTACAGCAAGTACTTTTGCAGCCACTAGAGGACAGTACTAGAAAGGCTGCTAGTGAGGATGTGGAGGTTTCTATGACATCAAAGTCTAAGCGTACAATTGGCAAGGTCAAAGTGCAAGGTATATTCATGAAGTTATTTAAGAACCTTCTGTGATTGTTTCTCAATTCATACATATTACTATGCATAGTGGTACAGATATTTGGTGATGTTGGTCATTGGAATTGGAAGTTCAAGCACCAAAGTGAAAGCACAGAACTGTAATATCAAGAGAGATTGAAAGCAAAAATATCAGGAAACCTGCTCAAAAAATGTGAAATTGAGAGGGGTGAATGCATGTGTGCTTATTAAAAGCAGTGCAGTAAGTGAAGTAGACAAAACAAGTGCCTGGTAACAGTCACTCGGACACCAAAGTTTGCTGACCAAGACTGAATGCTTTGATGGGGTTGGCCACAGTGAGAAAGATACGCATAATTCCAAAACCAGCAGCCCGTGCCAATCCCTCTGCATCAATGCGCAGTGTGGCATACATGAATGCTGGGGTTCAGTACATGCGCCAAGTGTCTGGCATTCTCAAGGACAAGGTCAACAGTCTCCGTCATAGTGCTCTGGCTGAACCTCCACAAGGTTTTTCTTCCCTTGTGCTCTGTGTGTCTTCAACTTCCTTTGATTTGCCCAGTGTGTTTATTTTTTCCTGGACTTCTTCTGCTGTGTTGTTCCTATCCTAATGGAGTCTGATTCAGGTATGCATGAATTAATGCATGCCTGGTCTCGACAATGCAGAGAACTTCTCATGTGTGCTCAGATTGAAAAGCTCAGCAGAGGAAGATGCAATTCACATGCAACCTGGATCCAGTGACACTTCTGTTTTGTAAACACGATTTCCTCCTCACACAAGCCTGTTGTGATGCTGTCATCTTTTCATACAGTGTATGTTTAGAGCATTTCCTGTTTCAGGAGAGATCCAACTTCAAAATTCTGCAAGCTTAATGGTTGGCTTCTGGATTTTGCAGCCTTCCAGAAAGCTCAGGAGATGATCTGTTGGTGGAGATCCAGGACTCAAAAGGGGCAACACATGGTCGATTAGTTGTTCATATTGCCACCATTAGTGATGACCCAGTTCTCTCTCTCTCTCTCCATCTTCGTCTCTCTGTGTATTTATATAGATATAGATACAGACATATTTGCATCATAGAGATTTGGTTCCTCTCATACATCATCTGTGGGTGGCCCAGGTGGCTATTTTGCAACTGGAATTTATTTCCCAATGTGGTGCAGATTACTGCTGATGTTTTGTAAGTATATTAACATTATTGTGTATGCTGTCCAGAATGATCGGGTGCGATGGTATGGTTTTTACAATGAGCGGGAGCATGAATGTGTAGGCAAAGTGCAGCTTTTCCTAAACTATACAACTACATCTGGTGAAATTGGTTCAGCCAAGGTGTGTGCTATTCTAGTTGGGGTAGAAACTACATGTATGCTCAAGTCTATGTTAATCACTGTCAGGGCTGTCCACTTGTTCTGGGGTGAACTGGTCCACTGCAGCTTTATCACTTTGAACTTTGACTTATCATTTTAATTGCCTCAGTTGTTGCCTGTGTAGCTTATTTTGCCTGCTACCTTATGAATCTCAAGTAAATTGCATAGCTTGCCTGTGATTGCAGTGGGGTCCTGTGGGGGAGACAAGAGCATATGACACTGTGCTGGAAGTTGCCATGCGCATGCAGCAATTTCAGCAACGCAACCTACGGTTGCATGGCTCTTGGCTCTGGCTACTTTCTGAATTTTCCTCCTGCTATGGTGTGTCAGATGCCTACACTAGGCTCAGGTTGTTTGCCACCTAATCCCAATTACGTTCTGTAGAGTTTTAGCAACATTTTACTGTTTGCTCCATATTCACCATGTCATCAATTGCCTTCAGGAATAAGGAGTTGGATGGGGTTTATGAACAGGTATCTTGCCTGCATAATGGAGGTTGCTACACCAACAGAGGATTGCCTGGTGCTTATTCATGAACTTCTCTGCCCCATCATCAAAGGCCGTGGAGAAAATACCCTCAGTCGCCAGGAGGTAATTGCCCAAAAATTGCTTTCTTATGGTCATTGACTCTGTGAAATAAGCAATTTCCAGCATCTCAAGCTTGGCCACAGTGGTCTAGAAGAGAGAGCTGATCAAGCAGGAGGTTGGACTTGTGGTGGCAGAAACGAATACTTGCAGATATAGAAGAACAAGTGGGTCAACTCCTTGCAATGGTGTTCGAGAACTACAAATCACTGGATGAGGCATCCCCTTCAGGCCTAGCAGATACTTTTGTGCCTGCAGTTGGTGCTGTTGCCCCTGCTTTGGTCCCAGCTGTACAACTTTACACTTTGTTGCATGACATTTTGTCTGTGGAGGCTCAATGCACACTTCGAAACTATTTCCAGGTTTGCAAACTTCACTCCTTAAAGACAAAAGAGGGTATTTTTCCTGCTTTAGTTGTTAGATGTCCAGACATATTGTTGTATCTTGCTTGGCAGCTGCATAATTTTGCTGATATAGTCCTGGAATCTGAAAAATATCATGGAACAATTCATTTAATCAGCTTGGGCAGGTCAAGTTGATTAAAAGGGCTCAGGAACACATGTTTAGATTTTCTTGCCATTAATGCAGTAAATGCCAATGCCTTGGGTACACAGATTGCAGCAAGGAAGCGGTGCAAGAGGCACATGACAGAAACTGATGAATATCTCTCAAATGGCGGGGATGGATTTTTAATGGATTCCTTGAGTATGGGAACTGCATATGCAAAGATGAAAACTTTATGTATGCACATCAGCAGTGAAGTGCGTGTTGACATTGAGATTCACAATAAGCATGTTTTGCCCAGGTCAGATGCACCAATGCTCCATTCAATACTTGCTACATTTTCAGAATATAGATGGGATCTGTAAATAGTGAGAGAAACATGAAATAAGAGTCATATTCCTAGGATCTTGTCCTCATCATATGATCAAGGAGATGATGTTTGGTTCATTCTGGCTGATGATGAAATCATCTGCCTCTGAAGCTTGAAATTAGCTCATAATTCCAGTTACAACTCCACAGTTAAAATAAATATTGCACCTCTGGAAGAAGATTTCTTGGCTGAAAAGTAGTAGTTAACCTTGCTGTATTTGTTATCTGATATGCAAGTGATACTGCTGAAGTGTGAACTCCATCTCATGATATTTGAAACATCTACGCCAGTGTGGAATTGGTCACCTAGCTTGTGCATTGTATCTCTGTTTTTGGGGCCCTCTTCAAACAGAAGACCTGACAAGCATGTTGGGTGTAAGGGCAGTTCTATTGATCTACCCAGCATTGCAGCCAGCATCTATGATGCAGAGCTTGCCAACCGTCTACGTACCTTTTTAGTAGCATGTCCTCCATCATCTCCCTCAGCACCTGTGGCAGAGCTTATGATAGCTACTGCTGACTTCCAGCGAGACCTAGCTTCCTGGGGTGTAAGGTAATCTCTCTTCTTCAGGCAGTCTTTGTCTGCAAAGTAAGCAAGAGTGGATAATTCATCAGAATGGAATGAGTTGTGTTGTGCAATTGGATACAAAAATATAAAGCTGTATTTGTGACGTGTGTGGCAGGGCACAAAAGGGAGGGGTGGATGCAAAAGACCTATTTCACCTGTATGTTGTGCTTTGGATCCAAGACAAGCGTCTCCACCTCCTGGACTTCTGCAAATTTGACAAAGTAACTCTCATGGTTCTATTCCTCTGTTTGTTGTCTTTGGTCCCTACTACTCTAGAAAAGTATGAATGATAATGCTTGAGAAAAGGAATTGGCTGATCAAGTGAAAAACATTGGATATGGGGGTGAAGGAGCGGTGCACATGGGTAACAACAGAGCACAGCACATCACCATTTGTGGAGCAAGTGTACGAGCGCATCAAGGACACTTTGAATGAATATGAGGTTATCATCAGTCGATGGCCCGAGTACACATTTGCACTTGAAAATGTAAGGAGAATTGTTCCTTTTCCATCACATTCTTGTGTTCATGAAGCTTGTTCTATGCATACTTACCATGCTGAACATCCTGTACCCCACTAGATGGGAATCTTCTTTTGTGGGAATAATCTCAAATTTGTTTATAACCTTGATTATGATGTGGCTGAGAGTTTCAGGCAGTGGCAGATGTGGAGAGGGCAGTTTTGGGAGCATTGGAGAAGCAATATGCAGAAGTTCTCTCACCTCTGAAGGATGCTATGGTTCCAAAGAAGTTCAGCCTGCAGTACATGCAGAAGCTTACCCGCCGGGGTTCAATCACCATTTATAGTGTTCCTAGCCAGGTGCTCCACCTTCCTCCCAGCTTTTCTTAAGCCACTGATTCCTCCTGTGATCATGATTTCTACTGGTTCCAAAAGTTGGAGTAGCCCAAAGTCTCTTGGGCTTTTTCATGGCAGGTCTTATCTAAAAGCCAGCATTCCTGATGTGTGTTATTTTGGGTTGTTCCATCCAAAAAGGTAGTAATCTTGGAACGAGAAGAAATGAATAAAAGCTATTGCATGGGGATGCAGTTGGGGGTGATGCTGAACAGCATGAAGAGGCTGCTGGACACTTTGAGGCCCAATATAGATGCACAAATGAAGGCATGGGTGGCATGCTTGCCAGGGGAAGGTGGTCACGGTCGTGTAGTGTTTGGAGAGCGCCTGAATGAGGTCACGGTTGAGCTGCGTGCCAAGTACAAAAGCTTTTTACAAGCCATTGTTGAGAAACTGGCTGACAATGTACTTTCTATCCCAAGTTCATACTGAGTTCTTGTAACTGTGTAGTTTTATTACTAGGAATGGTATTAGGCTTCTAGCTAGAGTTAATATAGGCAAGTGTGCTTGGCAGTACTGTGCATGGAGTGAAAATCTTGACTGTTGGGCTGGGTAATTGCAGGCACGTTTGCAGCGGACCACAAAGTTGAAAAAGATCCTTCAGGATACAAGAGAAGCAGGTGGTGAGTCAGATATTCGGGAGCGTATGCAGCCACTCAACACACAAGTTGTGGACACCATCTCTCACCTCCATGATGTTTTCACAACCCGTGTGTTTGTTGCTGTATGCAGAGGTTACTGGGATAGGATGGCTCGGGTACTCTCCCTTTCTCTCTGTTTCTCCATTTATCTCTGTTTTTTTTAAACAAGTTTATGTTCTAGATGGTTCAGGGGCCCCAATTCTGACTGAAAACCAAGGGTGTCCTGCATTATTTCATGAAATCCCATCTACACATAACACTCACACAAGTAAAAGAAGAGATCTGCTCAAGGATACATTTTGATGTCCTTAGATCCTGCCAGGTAAGTTCCTGATGTGTGATAATGAGCAACTCTACACCCAGTGCTACCCTTTTCCCATTAAGAATGAATATGACATTTCACACTCCCATTCCTTATTAGCTGCCATTCTGACTGGTAGTCATAAAGACCTTTTAAGTATCCATCAACACAGACCTGGCTTGCATGGATCCTCAATGTCTTGTGATTTTGTTCTATTGATTCTCCCATGATTTCAAGCACACCACCAAACAGCCGTGGAATGAAATTATTATTATTTCTGCTCATGTTTGTCTCTTAGGAACTCAAAACTGTAGACCTGTTTCTTTCTTATTCTACCTTTTCAAGCTGATCATGATCAAGCCTTCTTGAGTAAATCTTCAGTTCTTGAGGTGTGAGTTTTTATCTGGCCTAAAGGGAAGATCTATGGGTACAGGATGTGCTACACTTTCTGGAGAACAGGAAAGAGAACCGATCATGGTATAAGGGATCATCAGTTGCCCTTGGAGTGAGGCCCTCTGCTCTGGCTTGTTTGGCCTGTATGATTGTTTGTTTATATGCTGATCCATGAATTGTGTTTCTGAATCTTGCATTGATGACTAAATGAGGAAAGCTTACAAAAGCTTATCTAATGGGTGTTGCAGATATTGGATGATGTGTTTGCATCACAAATGCAAAGGCTGCAGGGTTGTGAATTGCAAGAGAAGGACTTGGAACCTCCACGGTCTGTTGTGGAAGCCCACTCTATGCTTTCCCGTGATGCCCCTAATGGTGTGGACTCCTCCTCCTTGTTCTTTTACTAATATGCAATACACTGTAGACATGGTAGATCTGGCACAGGGCTGTATGATTTGGAGCAGCAGCATTTTCTGTCTCGTTTCTGCAATGAAGGGTCAAGATTGAAGGGTAAGGGCTTGGATTCTAGTATTGTAGGCTGGGTCGGTGAAAGAGAGTCATTCATGAAGTGGGTCGCACTGTTACAGTCTGCAACCATGTATAGATGAGTACAGCCAGGATATACACCTTTGCTGGATTCATGTGCATACTGTTCTCTGTCTTCCTACTGTTTGCCATTGATAAAATTTTCAGGAATTTTTTTCACAAGTGGTTGTCAGCTTGTGCATTGTACACTTTACTCTCTTCATGATTCTGCACTTTAAGAAGGTGCAAGAAAATCTAGAGGATATCTGTTGACTAGACTCCTGAGGAAGCCCTGTCCAGTCTTATGGTTCTAGGTGATCCCATTTTAAGCTTGATTGCTTTTGTCTCCAAAGACAAAGGAATCTGATGCTTCATAAATTCAATTGTGTGATTTGTGCTATCAGTTAGCAGAAATTGAGTTAAGCAATATGTGGAATTTTACACAAACCCAAAAAAGGCACTTTTACATAATTGCCCCAAAAAAAAAGGATTATTAGAAAAGCAACTGAGCAATTTAACAGGATGCAAAAGTAAGTTATTATTTTTTGTGTGGGATTAAAAATAAAGAAAATATGCTTGTGAAGCTGTTGTGTTGAATAATTATTTTAAATTATTTTTACATCTTCATAGGAAAGTGTACTAGGATTTCATTTACACATAATGGACTTTTGTGGTGTATATATTATATGCCCTTAGTGACTATTCCCATTTGGAATTCATATTATTAGTTGTGAATGCATCTTAATGTGGGTGCCTTCAAAAGCTCACAGTGATGGACCCTTTGAAAAAAAAAAAGCTTTATTAACATTTTGGAATTGCTTCTCTTTTAACCCACCTCTATAGAATACAAGTTTACACTGTAGAGTAAAGAAAAGGCAACAAATTGTGTTGCTATTGGGGAATTTCTTGGGTGCACATTCTTGGGTGCATATTGGATGTATGTTGTCCGACCTCATTCCTCAAGTATGATTTTTCATTCCTAATTTTGTTCATCACCATTTTTGGCTTACGCCTTTACTAGAGTTTGGGTACCTATTGTGATTTGTATTCATTAGTTTCATTAGTTGTAGTGCATCGCCAAACTCAATAAAAGGGCCACTTTGATCAACCCATCACCAAAAAAAGTACAAATGTTTTTTTGGGTATGCACATTATTGACAAACGTCAAGTTTTGTCCAGCACTATTAATGATAAAGAACCTTATCAATTTTGGTTTTGTAATGGAATGCAAACTCATGGTGCATTCTTTAATTGACCCCCAAAAATAATAATAATAACAATTTTGAAATGGGATTAGGAAAATCTTTTGAATTCAACTCACAATCATGTTAAATCAAATAATGAAATTAAAGAAAGGTGGTTAATATAGTTTTGAGCCAAAATGACACACAAACAAACCATGGGTTAAAAATAATTCAGAAGTCATGTCATGACCCGAACTTGAGAGGAGTCATCACTCTTCCTTAAGGTGCATTCACACTTTATGCTAAGTCAGTGTTAAGTGAAAATCTAGGTGGCATCTTAGGTAGCACCTAATGTTAAATGGGTGATTGTTTAATATTAAATGAATGTTACTTTAACATAAAATCTTTGTGGTAAATAAGTTTAGGTCCTAAATGACTAGCTTGGTGTTAGGGGACTTAACACCAAGGTCCTTAATACCAAGTGTGAATGCACCTTTATAATATGTTCTAAAACTTTTCACAAAGGTTCAACGTGATTACATCAAATCACATCTTTCCTTGGAACTCCAAGAGCCCCGAGGTTGCCAAGTTATGAATGGATTGCCATTTTGCAAGTTCATAATGTTTTCATTGTGCCTTTGATTTGAGAGCTCCCAATGGCAAAATTGTAGTCTTTGAAAAATACTTTCCAATCACAGATAAGCTTCTCAATTGGCAAGACTTTTAATTGAACCCTTGATTAAAGGATTACATGGTCATGAGTCATTTTGTCAACTTCATTCCCAACTTTTCAAATGCTCATAACTTGTGTTATAAGTCATTGTTTTTTTATCTCACTTTAATATATGATTGTTGAAGAAAATTTCAATAAACAAAGTTTGATCCTTGAATCTTTGATCCAAATACTTGAAACAACCCAAGATTCTCAACTTGTAGCCATTTTGCAATGTTGAAACTTATTCCCTTGCACTCTCCTAGACAAGTGGAAATGTGTTTGAGGCAAGGGACTTTGGCTTCACTCCCAACATGTTTCCCTTTTCATGCCCCAACCTTGGTGATGAACTTAAAGCAAGGGTTGGGACAATTAGTGACACCCAACAAGAACTTTATTGTTAAATTTGTTGAATGTAATTGTTTTTACAATCAAATTTAAATACATAACTTGCTTTATTTATAACCAAATTGAATTTTTGATTTGTTGATTATAAATAACAAATGTTGTAGGGGGGAATGTGGTGGATTGGTTTCAAATTATCCTTTAATGGAAGGATTGAAGTTTGGATATGGTAGATATCAATTTTTTTATGCTTCATGTTCTTTAACATTTGATTTATTGATGTGTTAGGTTCTGCAAGATGATTTTTTCACAAGACTGAAAAATGAGGAAATGAGACAACGAATTAACTTGACAAAGTTTGTTAAAAGTTGAACAACAGATGAACCCATGTGATTTAATGATGTGTTAAATTGTGTAAAATGTTTTTTCACAAAAATGAAAAATATGAAAGTATGAGGAAATGGGACAACAAATTCATAAAATTTGTTAAAAGTCAAACTATGGATGAACTCATGGAAGTTGACCCAAATTCCTTACAAAATAGGGTAGTGAAATGATCTAGGGTAATTGGACAATGAATGAACCCTAGGGCAAGTTGGCCTAACTTCTGAAATAAATTGGATGGTTAAAAATCAATTTGAGGAAGTTGGGCTAAAAATGGGACAATGGATGAACCCATGGAAGGTGGGTGGGTCAAGGACATGGCATAGGTGATGAATTGGGCCAATTGAACAATGCATGAACATTGGGAAGGCTTTAGGCTCAATTCCTTCATGGAAATTAAACAATGGACGAACATGGGGAACTTTGCCCACCTTTTTCATGGAATTGGATAAGTGAAGTAGTGGATGACCCAAAGAAGTTGGACATTGAATGAACCTTGGAAGCTATCCAATTATTTGGAAAGTGGGACAATGTGTGAACATTAGGAAGACTAAAGCTCACCCAAGTTGTTCATAGAATTGGGATAAAGGATGACAATGAAAATTTTGGGTGATGGGTGAACCTAATGATCATCCGTCCTAAGCAATTAACATGCAATTAGTTTGCAACTTTACAACTAAAATAAAGACATCATTTAATATGATTATCATGTTAAGAAATTAGGTAGCTTTTTAATTTGCAAATGGATCACCAATTTGAGACATCAATTGCCAAGTGGAGGGTTTTGATCAACATTAATTGATTATTGTATGCCCTACTTGCAAGAAGGTTACAATAGGTAATTCCAACCCATGTGGTGTGAAGATATGGACGACATAATAATGTCACATTCATGGTCCATTAACATGACTAGCATTATCTAACCCATATTTTACCAATTCAATCATGCGGTCATTATGAACTAATACACAACTAAATTTCAATTTTAAAATTTAAATTTAGTGGGATATGCAAAGGCACAACATAATAATACAAGCCACACATGCCCAATTAGATAGTCCTTGAGTCAATGTTTAAAGTTGTGGTTGATTAGGATTCACAAACTCACATACATTACATAAATCAAGGTTATGTTATTTACAAACTATTTTTTGATATTATATATTTATTGAATTCATTTCAAATTTATGGTACATTGATATTTTTAAAATTTTGCTACAACTACATCATGCAACATGAATTTGATTCCCTATTAAAAAATGTGTAGATTAAAAAATGATAACATGTTTTTTATTCATGTAACTACTTTGGCACCTCTTAGCCATGGCCTTGGACTTGAAGGGGAGGCTTCATTTTGATTTCAATGCAAATGATATAATTGATTTTTCACATGTTAATATTTTCTAACATCATTTCTCAATATTTACAATATCAATTATGGGAAGTCTTTAGTTTTATTTGCATGCAATTGAAATTAGTACATGTTTGGTAATTTATCCTAACTCAAAGAAAGGCAATGTCCTCCTCACAATTTAAAACTTCTTATGTTTCTTCATTGATTGGTTGTGGAAGACATTAATGGCCTCTTGGGCATGGTCCATATTAAACTTTTTTCATGTGTGAATATTTTATTACATTATATCCTTTTGATAAAAGAAAGCTTCATATTCACACCTTCATCATTGGTTAAATTTGAACACATGTAGGTCATTATCAATGAGGTCTATTGGACAATGATATTTTATCATTTTTTTGATGCCATGTCATTGGTTAACACCCTAAGTTTTAAATGAAAATTTGTTACCAAACTAAAAGAAGAGTCGAAATGTGGTAAAATAATTTCAATTTGATTCCAATTTTTGGTATTTTTAATTTATAAAAAGGAATATGGGAACAACTTATTCCCTTTTTATTTTATTTTTCACATTTTGACACAAAAAAACAGTACTAGTCAAGATCATGTCATGTTTTCAAGCTAACCTCAAAATGTTTTTGAAAACTAATTTCAAAAAAAAAACATGAAAATTTGATGAACTTTTATATTCTCCTACAATACTAAATTAAAAGTAATGGATGTTTGTTTTGTAACATTTTGAATAGGAATTGTATCCAAGCCTTAAAACTTAGGGCTTAAGTACTTTTCTTGAAACCATAAATTGATAATTTATGTTAGTAAAACTCCATGAACTCACATGGACAAAAGATCATGGTAAGGCTTTCAACATAATTCTAGAACTCAGCCTTTTGAACTTCCATAAGTTTATCCATCTAACTTTGTTAATTTTATCCATTTTGAAAATTTTTAAACATTTTCATCTAATTCTATTTTCATTCTTGTTGAACCTTTTAAAGTATCAAATTCTTTTACACAAGTTGACATCTAAGAAAGTTGATTATTTAAGATGATGAATAAGTGTATTTTTGTTAGATTCCAACTTTAGTACGTGAAATCCAAAAATGAGGCATAAATTAGTGCACCACATTCTTTTGTTCAAAAAATTGATATTAGACAATATCAAATCAATTTATTATAAAATTGAATAGACTAAAAAAAAAGGATTCTTGTTAGGCACATTGCCCTTACCAACCTTGAATTTGGTGCCACATTGAACTCATTGCACATTTAATGCCTCTTGGGATGATTTTCTTATTTTTCTATAAGAGATTTTAAACATATAATACTCTCTTCAATGAAGGCATGATAATTTTCCTTGGAATATTTAGGTTTATTTTTTTAAATGCTCCAAGACAATCTCTAAACTATCTTTGATTAAAGAATTTGACTTATCAAATACTTAAAATAATCTTGCTAAAGTTAAACCATATAGTTTGACCTTTGTTGTTTTCTTGCAACTTAATTTTTTCATAGTTTTAATAAATTCAATAACAATGCCAATGTATTATAAGAGGTATTTTCATCCTAGCCTCCCCTTCCCATCCCTAAAAAAATCTCCCTTCCTCTTTTTTATCATATCCTTCACAAAGGGGGAAATATTATTAAAAAAATTGTGACAACAACCAAAACAGCTCACAATTCATGTCATTAATTCATAGGTGAAAGAGCCCTTTTCATGTAGACTTTGTGTGTAGGGTACCTAATACCTTGGTAGAAGGGCATTACACCTTATAAATTGCATGTGAAGTCCGAGGTTGAAGGTGTGATGCCTTGTTCCCAAAGCATTACTAGGTGTAATGATGGAAGCAAGTTAGTATGCAGGCCTTCCAATTCATATCTCATGAAATTATAGTTTCCTAATTTCTTGTCACATGAATGAGAGGGTTGTACTAGCATTTTGTAATTTCATATTGTGTGAGCAAGAGTCCTTATTGTATTACCCATTCTATTTCATAAAAGGAATGACCTCCAACATCATTATGTGTAGGGGAAGGCCTACTCCCATGCCCCTTTTGGGGCCTCAACCCCCCAAATTAAATGTCCACAATAACGAACCTTTTTTAGTGTAAAATACAAATAAATGTTTTCAACATATGTTTTTTAAAAAACCCTTTTGATTGTTCTTAATTACGGACATTGACTCGTACTTTCTTGGAAAATTAGACAAATTTTTAAAAAATTTAACACAATAATAATATATAGTAACAAATCCCTACTAATTGTGAAACAACCCAAGGTTCTTTTAAAAAATTGAAAGGGATGTACTAAACATGAACAATGAATAAAATGCATGGCATTGGGCTTGATGATGTTGCAAGACAAGTGCCCAACTAAAAGTTGTTTTCTTAAACAAAAGAAATTGGACCTCAATTATCATAAACAAAATAACTATATATTATCTTTTATTTTTCAAATAAAGGTTTGTGATGCAATGAATAAGAATCATTGTAAATATGGCCAGTTAAGGGGATCAAAAATTATTGTCTAAGTCTAAATCCTAAAGCTGGGTGTTGAATAAAAGGAAAAAAAACTATTGAATATTACAATTAACTCATATTATATTATAAATAACAAGAAAGAATGTACAAAGAGACAACCATACTCCCCACTAGTGGTACTTTACATCAAAATTATTGCTTAGTTGATTCTACTAAATAGATAACATTTAGAAAACAAGAATGTGATGATTAGTTCATGAGTGCAAGTGATCTACCTTGTAACCAAAATATCGTGGGGTACCAATTTGTTTGGCACCAAAAGTATTTTTGGAATCATGCCAATATAAACAATAAATAAATTTAGGGGGTAGAGTGTAAGGTTATTTGCCTTCTACAAGTTAAGAAAACTCCCCAAATTATTCATTATAAGACTTTTTTTAGTGTTAGTTAGTTGGCTAACTAATTTTTTAAAAACTAGTTTAAACTAGTTAAATTGTTTTTTCACTTGCCACTTTCGAAAAACAAGCTAAAATAATTGGCAACATTTTTTAAGTTAATGGAAGTAATATGTAAACATACTTTTTAAGTTATGAAGTTACCTTACTAACATAATTAAATAATTAAAGGTAGGATTTTACCTTTTAACAACCATCTTTTGAAGGGATAGATTTTGAGTTCAAGTCATTTTCCCAACAACCATCTTCTTCCCAATATGATTCCTCTATATGAAGTTTTTTTTTTATGTTCATTTCAGGAAACCATCAAAAGAAGAAGGTTGTTCTTGAGATGTTTTCTTTGTGCAACTTCAAGTTGGCAAAACAAAAAAAAAGGTTAAGTCAACTTACCTACTTGGAGAAGAGAAATTGGGATCATGTTTTCTTTTAAGACTTTGACTACATTTACATAGGGAAAACATCCAAGGAAGTTGCAAGGCCTTAGAATTTTTAATTGTTGTACAATGTATGAATGTGTCATTTTTTTTTTCCATCTTTAAATCTTTCAACCCTAACTAAAACTTGAGGAGGTGATTGAGGGGCGGGCAAGTGAGGGGGAGGGAACAAAAGTACTCCCCCCGAGAACACAACCATAACCCCAAGGACTACAACTCAAGGCAATAGTTCAATACAATTGTCCCTAAGGAACACAACCATTCACTTGAAGAACATAGCCCTAAAGGGGCAATCTAACATTTGTCTTTGTGGAAAGCATTTCCATGATGAACACAACTCTAAAGGGCAATTCAATGGAGCTTCTCCATGAAAAAACATGAGCAATCTAACAAACTTGTCTTGACGCAAAGCATTTCTACAAGAAACCTAACCTTAAAAGGCAATTCAACAAAGTTGTATGGATGAAAAAACATTTTCTTGAAAAGAACAAGCATATCCTTGGAACACACAACCATTTTCTCAAAAATAAATGTCCTTCTTTCTCAAATGAAAACAATCCAAAATAAAAGATGGAGATGATAAAAAAGATTTGAGCACATTCTCTTTAAATTAAAGTGGAAATGATCAACCACTATGCCACATCAAATTACCTCTTAATCGTATTATCACAACCATAATCAACAAAGTCATCATAATTTGAAAAAAATTATAAAAAAACTGATTTCTTGTTGGGCATGCATACTTTAGCATTTAATTTGTCACTATTGTTTAATGTTTGCCATCTGAAAACACCTCCCTTGATGAATACACTTCCTTTGATGGAATATTCATTCATTAATTGAGAGACCCTTTCCCTGATCACATGTAGAACTTCTACCATTGCAATAAGAAAAACCTTTCTTGCTTTAGGGTAGGGGAAGGCTTGCTCCAATGGGGCTCCCCTAATGGCCTACAACTTGGGGCTACCACCTTGGATGGCTATTACCCTCAAATTACAAATTAGGGGAGGCCCTTGGAAGCATGCCTTCCATTATATTAAACATATGGTAGAAACATTTAGGCTCAAGGCTTATTTGATTTCATTTCCTTCCTATCGAAACATATAGGTGTCTTCATTCTTGTTTTAATTCATTTTTGATTACTTGTGCACATTTCATTATTATGCGTTTTCAATGATCTTTCTTAGTCCTCTTTATGTTTGTTTTTTATAATCAACATGTGTCCATAGCCTTGCAACATACACAAGCCATAAAGATTTTTTAGTGGGCTATTGCACTTGGTTGGGATTTTTCATCTCTTCCACATATCATAGCTTGTGCATCTTTATCCCTAGTCAATTTGTGGTAAATGACAACTTAGGTTTTCTTTGTTATCGTTGTTTGTTGTTGTTTGTCTATTCGTAACTATCAGTCCTCTTTGCATAAGGTCTTAACCTGATTTTTGTTAATTGTTCGGTTTTGTTTTTTTTTTTTTGGGTTTATGTCTACTTGTGTTCTCATTTGCCTTGTACTTTTGATAGATGGGTTCACATCCTTGATTTTTATTTACAAGGTTTTTATTATTATTTGTCTTACGGGCAGGGAGGTGCTTTCCAGATACTTACAAAGAAAAAAAATCCATGCAGGGAGGTGCTTGTCAAATACAAAGAAAAAAAAAGCAAATATTACTTTAGGTTTGAAAAGAGGTTAATTGAAACCTTCTTGAGCAAAGCCTTGTACTATCTACAATAGCACTTAGTAAGGTAGCTTCACATATGTTGAGACTTTGTCAAGTAATTTATTAATTTTGAAGATTTAAATTCGAAAAATAAAATATTCCAATATTCCAAAAAGATTTTTCATTTTCCTTCACAATTTTTTTTGAGGATTTTTTAATAAAAATCAGCATCTCTAAAATTAATACAATTTGTTTTGAAGCTATCAAGGTATTACAGTATATGTAACCTGAGAAATGTAAGTTTTGGACTCAGATACCTGGATTTGGTCCACAAGGGAAATTGGGATATGGTATTTGCAATATTTTGAAATAATTTAAATGAGTTTTTGGAATTTAACCACAGTACCAAGCATGGGTGAGCACCCACTTTGGTACCTTTGCCTTTTTGAGTGGTGCCTCTTAGTGGTCATATCAAGCCCAAAAAATGTTAGATTTGAGCTTAGAAGCCCTGATTAAGTCTAAGCACGAGACATTTGTAATAAAGTTATCAGTAAAGTCGTCATGCGATTAGGGGGCGAGAACGGTCAGTTTCGTCATAATAGGGCATCAAATGTGTAACTTGGAATGAAATTTTACAAAACGAAATAACTGGGACCCAAACTAGTTTTTCCACCAATTTTGCTGGTAAACTGAGTTTCATCCCCTCTTTCCGTTTTCGTGAGCGCCGTGACCGCTGCTACATGTATTTTCACTGCTCCTACCTGTACAACTACTATATTTAGTCTCGAACCTTGTGCATTAAATGCTAAGTGTCAGCATTTCATACTGAGATTTAAATAAAATTTCTTTACTTTGCGGATACCACTCAAAGAGGGAATAGGGGGTGAAAGCAGAGAGGATAGAGGGTGAAAGAGAGGGTGACTTCAGGGATAACTATAATATTTAGAAATAATTAGATTGGATTTTGGGGGTTTAAGGTTTTTACCATGGTATCAACGTGGGTGCTGGTTCAACCAAGGTGTCAGGTGGAAGTTGGAAGGAAAGAGTACCCAAAGTGCAGGCAGTGTTTCTAGTAGGTCCCTTTCCTTGTCAGCAAAGTAAAAGAAGTACATACCCTACTCCATAAACAACAAATTGGCAGACGTGTAAACTCGTGCCAGCGTTCTGCGTTATGACAACTAAGCATATTCGCCACGTGTATTTCCACGCTGTTGCAGCAAACCACGCACAGAACCGCGATTTCGACTGCGCGGTCCTTCCTTCCTCCACTTAGTCCCCGGCACACCATATTCTGCTCTACGTGGGCCTCGACTCTTGATCTTCTTCCCTTGTGTCGCACGGCTACGCGCACGCGAAAATACTTACGCAGCAGACCAGGGATTTTATTTGATCTTTTCCAGTTTTTGTGAGGTAGGTGGGTTGGCGACAGGGGTTTTCTTTTTTTTTTTGGGGCCAATTTCGTGATGTAGCTGAAGTGGCGATCATCCGGAAGATGAGTTAGCTAGATTTGGCTACAGACTATAGATATGAAAGTAGGAAAATCAGAAAATATGAAAAATCAGAATCCTTCTATATTCTTGGCTACCTGCTGGAACCTATCATAAAAATCTGGCGAATCATTTATTTTTCATGGAAAATCCTTTGTATAGGTCGAAATCATTGTTTTCAGGTCGAAATTTCGCCAAAGAAAAAACACTTATTGGCGATGATTCTTTTCGGCGGAAAATTTCGCCAAAATGAGAAAAAAAGGAATATTCTAAAGCAATTTTTTTTCTCCCTGAAGAAAATAGCCAAAATCCCCTGGGGGGGGGGGGGGGGGGGGGGGTTTCGCGAAGTGTTTGCCTTAATTTTGTTTGGGGGGAGTTTTAAAAAATCAATTTTTAAATTTTTAGAAAGGAAAAAAAAAACTCGCCCACTTTTATAGAAAAAT
>Ga0116231_10000623_pt1 | contig 64471 bp, 58 predicted proteins | sample S1TSphgellanicum_2_FD_89695 | JGI IMG/M metagenome (GOLD analysis project Ga0116231, IMG submission 89695) | Host-associated microbial communities from peat moss isolated from Minnesota, USA - S1T2_Fd - Sphagnum magellanicum MG | ecosystem: Host-associated > Plants > Peat moss > Unclassified... | reverse complement strand
TTGAGGGTCCAAGTATGCGACAATGCGGAAGGAGTTGGAACTTGGAGCACGATCCCGACTTCCAGCACTAGAGGGGGTGAGAGGGGCGTGCTAGAAGTCCCGGGAAAGACTAGGAAGAATTGATAAGCTTACTCACTCACACGGGCCTGCATGAAACCACACAAAGTGGTTAGAACTCATTCTGGATCCCTTTGGTGTTGGGACAAGCCACGGGCAACACGGACACACAAGACTCATCACGGCCCGGACCTTGGGGGAAGCCACCACCCTCCCCCTTATAGTATACTCTGTGACTCGCCGCGGGGTGGCATCCAAATGGCCATTTTCTCCCGGGACTCCCGCGTGGGAGTCCCGAAATCGCGCATTTTTGGGACTCCCGTAACTTTGAAGCTTCATAACTTTCGGAGCAAACCTCCGATCGACTCGTCGTCTGAAGCAAAGTTGTAGGTCTTGTCGAGACCTTTTCCAACGGTATGTCGCACGTCTTCTGCACCCAAGTATTTCGGGTCGATTCCTAACTTTTAGTGGTCGGGAGTCAAAACTGGCGGAATCCCGGGAGTTCGACTCCCGGGCCTTCTTTTGGCCATAACTTGTGTTTCAGATATCCAAATGAACAATGCGAGCCCATTTTGGACATCTACACTTCGAGACCTTTCCATTGATATAAAGAGCGCAACCAGCAATGGAGTTTTGACCCCTCAAAACGCTCTCTGAAGTTTCGAGAGTCCTTTTGGGACTCCAACTCTCACCAACTCTCACCAACTCCCAACATGGGAGTTCACTTGGGAGTGTGAGGGTTCACTCCCTCACACTCTTTGCACTCCTGGGAGCATGTGATACGACTCCCGGGTCTACTTATAGGCCCGCAACCTTGCAACCCCCTTGCCTTGGTCGCGAACCAAGGCTAGGGTTGCGACATTATGAACTGTTCTAGGTAATCATAACTATTAAAATGTACTAATTACAAAATGAAAGTTTTATTCTAATGGAAATATCTTAAAATCTAGCCACACCACTCCATGAAGATGATCAAGATGAAACTCTTACTTGTTTAAAACATGAAACCATTTGAAATGTTCCTATTGTTACCATTTGTTCAAATTGGACATTTTGGAATTTTCATATCCATTATTTTCCATTTAATGCAAAACGGATGAAACTATGCCATTAAACATAATGGGAAAAACACTATAGGTTAGGTAACCAATGAGAATCAATAATTAATGGGCATAAGTAACAATAATGAAAATTGAAACATCCTTTTTTCATTCGTGAAAAAAATGACTATCACATTTTCCAAAAATTAATGAAATCGTTAAACCAATGAGAGTTGATGTTGGTACCTTATGTTAAATAGTAGGTTGTTAATGAAATGAAGGTTAAAGGTTAATTACATACTTGTGTGGAAATTTAATTTGTGTTTTTAAAGGCAAATTTTTGTTTTTTTCAGCCTAAAATCATGATTTAAAAACATGTACATGAATTCTATGAAAAAAATCCCAATTTGCTAGATTTTGAATTCTAAAAATTGCAAAATTTCTATAAACAAAAACCCAATACATAACCAAAATATTAAATGATTCTTAAAATATTTTATTTTCATATGTTGTGTGTAACCAAATTTTAGTAAATCTTCTTGTGGATGATAATTAGTTTGATTACATCACAAACTTGACCAAAAAAACATGGAATCTAATGAAGGAAAAGAAAGATTTTTTTTTGAAAAGCTTGAATTATAATTACAAATAATTGTGAGTGGCCCAATGTTTACTATTGCTACATCACTAGTTGAACTAGAATTATGTTGTCTTGAAATAGTAATGAAGTGCTTGAAAAAACAAGACCACATGGGGCTGAATTTTTAAAAAATCAAGTTGGTGACTTACTTTAGCATGCTTGGTTTATCAAACATATGATTTCCATTGCCAAATTCATTTATGCCTCCATATGTTTCCACGGTGTTGTGTGGTTGTTGCTAATTTGAAAATTAATTTTGTTGTTTTTGTTGTGAAGCTTTTCTTCTTGCAACCTTGGATTTTGACAAGGGGTGGTGCAAAGTCTTGCACTTTTGCAACATTGGCAACATCATTGTCAAAGCTTTTATTTCCACACAATGTGTTGCCAAAAAGTTATTATTTTTATTGTTGTGCAACTTGCTAAGTTGCAACTACTATGATTATTACCACATAATTGATGTTATGAAGAAATTTTGGAGCGTGGTCGTCTTGTAATGTGATTTGACATGGGTTATACTATTGTGCATTATTGCAACAATGATTTGGACCTTGGCACTCATGACTTGATGAAGGGTGGGAAATAAGAAAAACATTACGAAAATAACTTGTAGTACATGGAATATTTTCCAAAAATTTATAACGTAAGGATATAAATTTAAACAAAATTAAAAATACATTTGATTGGACAAATAGGTTCTCATTTTCATTTTTTTCATTTGGTGGATATGCATTTGCCAATTTTCAAATTTAGAGTAATCACAAGATATGTACAAAGGTTTATAATACATCCTAACTTTTGGAATTAATTTTTCCAATCATAAACTTGCCCCATTATTGTAATTTTTTGTTGGAAAATTAATAATTTGTGGGGGAGTTGAACTTTAGCTCTTTTAAAAACCTTGCCTAATGTAACACAAGTTTCTTACCCTAACCACATTTCACATACACCCTACTTAACCTAAAAACACACACACCATAACAAGAAGCCATCCTTGTTATTGATGAGCTCCACAAATAACCTTTGCATGAACAAAAATATCAAATTATTTGTCATGGGCACAAAAATAACAAAGTTTACAAGATTTCATAACCAAAATGATAATAAGAGTAGGTTCAGTTCCAAATCCAGATTGTGAAACAAAGAAACAAAGAACAAGAACATGACACGTGAAAAATAATAATCCAATAAGATTTTATTGCAAAGAAGAATAAAAAATAAAACAAGGTTATGACAAGAATGTCCACAAAACTAGTGTTGAATAAATTAAAAATAATGGGGAATTTTACTTCCATTTATACCTATTAAACACTTAACTTAAGAACTTTCAATTTACATGTGGGCCATGTGCACCTATGTGCACCCATGTATGAACTATAAGTTCATTAGAAGTGAACTAAAAATGAATTAAATGTGAGTTGAAAGTTAATGAAGAATTAACTAGAAATGAATTAGAAGTGAACTAAAAGTTAATTAAAAATGATTTGAACATGAACTAAGAGTTATTTAGAAATGAATTAAAAGTGAACTACAAATGAACTTAAACTTAACTAAAAGTTAACTAAGAGTAAATTGAAATTAAACTAAGAATTAAGTACAAATTCATTACAAATCATGGATGAACATTCATATGAATGAACTCCACACCATTGGCATCCTTGACATTATTAGTTCTTTGAGGTGTAAACTATCACTCAAGTTATTCAATCCTATAAAAAATATGTGTGGCTTCCAAGCTCTGTAATTTAGGCTAATATAATTATAAGCTACTATATTTCAACCTCAACAAAATCTAAGGTAACAACAACAAAATTAACACCAATAGAACCATGCATGTGCATGTTTTAAACATTTGATGTTGGTGGTGCTCTATAAATTTTTTTGCCACATGGATGATTAATATTGTTAATGGATTTGACCAAATGCATATCATTTTCTTTAGCCGTCACTTAAGGCCATAGAAACCTACAACCTAACACCTAACCAACAAAGTGTAAGAAAATATAAACAAGTTTAAGGCATGGCATGGATATTTACTTGAGTTTGAATAAGTGCATGGACATGGAACAAATAATGGAAGACACATGGAGTTCAAAAAACAAAAATAGCCAAATTCAAAGGGTTTAGTTTGATGACTTACCTTGTTGGTTGATGTAGAGGTGCTATTATAAGATGTGTTTCAATCTCTGTTGAAACTATAGACATTTGAGTTGGAACAACATTTCAACAATTGCTGTAACTGATGAAAACAACAACTAGTGAAATCTTGTAGCAACCATTGGCTACAACAATAAACCAACACCAAAAATTACAAGGAAAAAGGAAAGTTGGAAAAATGCTTCAACAATTGTAGCAACTAGTATTGCTACAATTATCGACTACAACAATGAAAAAATATCAAAAATCTCAAGGAGCAAGGAAAGGTAGAAAAACATTTCAACAATTGCAACAAAAAAGAAAGTCATAAGGGAGGGAGGAAAGGAAAAATGTACAATGTGCATTCAATGCATTGCCAAAAGTTGCAAGGAGAGGAGAGAGGTTGTGCTTCACATTTAAGCTTTGTCACAAAATGTTAAAGTTGAAAGTCACAAGGAGAAAAAAGAAGATGTGCATTTTACACTCAAGCTTTGTCGTTGTAAAATATTAAACCTTAAAGTTGAAAGTTGAAAAGGAGAGCTCATACGCATTTCACATTCAAAGCTTTGGTGCAAAACATTAAATCCTATGAGTTCATCTCCATCCAACAATTTAATCCCGAAATTGAAATTGGTTATGTGCCATAATGCTCAAGAATGCATCGAATATGCATATTTGTATTATGTAGATATGAACATATTGATACATAAATGTTCATATGTGCATATTAATAATCACACATCATGCCTGGATATGCATGAACATTGGTTACTATGCAAGTGCATTATGCCAAATACATATAAGAATAGATATTTCAGAAAAACTAAATTCCAGATATGCCTACATGCATATTTAGGTACTATTCGAGTTGACATCCGGATTTTTCAATATATTCGGGCAACAGTAGTTCAAACCAAGGTTGGGCAAATATCACTGCAAACACCCCCAAACATCACCTAAGCATCTTGGTCTGATCCCCTCAAGGTATCACCTTGAATGATGCCTTGATTGAAAATCAGAATATCAATTTTCACACAAGTGATAACTGGATTATAAAAAATAAAAAATAAAAAAACCAAATAATCGAATAAGGTTTAACCCTTTACCCGAATCCATGTTTTAGAGTTTAGTTGCCTGAAAACTTAAGATTAGGTTGGAGTTGCCACATTACAATGGCTCCTTCCAACAAACCTTAAAAATATGGATAAAAGGGTGTTGTTTTTTAACTCCCTTTACTATGGTTTTTTTCCCTTGTAACATTGTTGTTTTTTAAAGGTATTTGCTGTTGGTTTTGTTTTTATTTTTGGTTTTTTCTTTCGTTGCCTTGTTGCTTTCATGCTTTGATTGTTATCACACCTTGTTACTATTACATTTGGCGCCTAATTTGCTTTCATACCTTGTTGTTGTTGCACCTTGCTTGTTTTTGCGGCTAACTATTGTTGCACCTTATTATTGTTGCGCTTTGCTATTATTGCACCTTATTTGCTCTCATGTTTTACTATTATCATGCCTTGCTTACTTTTGTGCCTTGATGTTATTGTGCCTTACTTGTTCTCGTGCCTTGCTGCTCTCACACCTTATTGCTCTCATGCCTTGTTACTCTTGCGTTTGTGCCCTGTTTGATCTCACACCTTACTATTCTCTAGTGTTTGCACCTTGCCGCTCTCTAATGTTTATGCCTTGTTATTCTCTAATGTTTGTGCCTTGTTGCTTTCACTTTTGTGCCTTATTGTTTACGCTTGTTGCCATGTTGTTGTTGTTGCCTAGCCATTGCGCCTTGGTGCTTGCCATTTTCAAATACCTCTCCCCCCATTGTTGCTTCTTTGCCTTGTTGCTCGTTTTCATGCCTTGTTGCTCTACTTGGTCAGTTGGCACTCCCTCCTCATTTTCTTGTGCACGTGGAAGAGCTTGGAACAACACCAACAAGTTTTATCCAACAATAGAAGTTTATTTTCCCCCCTAAATTTTCGAGTGTTTTTTTTCTTTGCTTTGTATTTTGTTTGTTTGTCATTTTTGTTTTGAATTGAATAATTTTGTTCTAGTGTAGTTTGTGAGTTTTAATATGTTGTTGTTTTGTTTGTTTATGTGCATGATTAAAATTTGAACCTTTGAATTTAAATCTAAAACCCTTAAACCTAAACTTATTTTTCCATGATGAATTTTTCCATGATGAGGCGAGAGAGAAAAGTGAATGATTTGTTCATAAATTTTCTAAACCTTAAATTCAAATATCTTTTTTAAACTTTAAAACCCATTTGCTTGTGAATGCATTTTTTTAGCTTTCTTTTTATTATAACTTTTGCATGGTTTGTTGAAGAATAGTTGTTTTTTGCATTATTTTTGGACATAGTCTTATGAAAACTGCCAATGGAATAATCTTATGTAAATGATAATGCGATAAATGGGAATAATGAAATAACTGAAATACGTGTGAATGATTTAGTTTTGGAAGATAAGTTTGAGGAAAATCCAAGTGTCCAAATAGAAACAAGTAGGACTCCAGAAAATGGCACTAAAAAAATAATGAAGGAAAATTTGAAAAAATTACATGTTCAAAGAAAAATCTAGAAAATAGGTGGTAAAAATTCTTTATGTTGGAGTTTTTATTATGTAAATGACAATGCAAAAGCTAATTTGATTAACACACAAATAATGGGTTATATACTTAGTTATCAAAATCTAATATTTGGAATAAATATAAGAATTCAAGCGAGGAAATGATTGATTTTTTATTACAAAACCAATTGAATAAATTCTCTTTAAAAAATGTGGATGTAGATCATTCTTTTATTACACAAATGTTTGAAGAAGAATTCAAAAGTTTATTGAAAAAGATTGAGGAAAGATAGTTATCAAAGAAAAAAACAAATCCATTTACAAGGTCAATCTCTAAATTTTTTTCTGTCAAAAATACCTTTAAAAAAAAAGGATGTGTCAGAGAAAGAATTTTTAGAGGACATTGGTCTATTAATTGTTAAAAACAATTTACTTATCTAGTTTGTGGAAAGTATGTGGTTCAAACGTTTAATTCTTCATCTTTGTCGATATTAAACTTCTCTTCCAAAAGGCAATTTTCACAAGACACATTGCCAAGGTTAGTGGAGAAGACAATTGAAGTATATGTTTTTCATGCATCAGCAGAATGTTAATTATGCAACAATGAACTTTAATCTTTGGATGCCTAAAGGAGGTTATGATATATTCACATTGGTGGTAAATTTTTTAAATAATGATTGGTAGCTTAAACATGTGACTATTGGTTTATTTGAAGTAATAAAAACAATAGGGGAAACCTTGGCCAAAAGTTTGACATAATTGTTGGACAAGTATGGTTTAAGGAAAAAACTATTGTTCATGTCAAAGATGAAGGATTTAATCTCAATGTAATGACTAGTGTGTTGAAGTCTATTATAAATTGTGAATGTTTTGGGATGGAAGAGAGTTTCTAGGGTATTTGTTTTGTACATGCATTTTTAAAAGCATATCAATATGGCATTGCAAAGGAAAAAATATGTAGAAATTTGAAATATGTTTCTATTAAGTTTACCCAAGTAGATTTGCATAAATGCATCATTTGGTTTAAGAAGTTTGGGAAAGGCAAACATGAAAGGAATAAGGCTTGTCTTGAAATTAGAATTCAACCCAAAAAGTTAAACATTCCAGTTAAAACAAGGTAGTTTTTTCAAACTCATTGTTTCAATTTTTTAGAGTTTTTGTGATTAAAAATTTGATAGGATAAGTAATCAAGTTGTTATTGTTTCTTTGTAAGTTTACTAGTAAAATCATTATGTTTTAAGAAGCTTAATAATTTCGATGTACCATTGTGTTTTATTAGAACAAACAAATTATTGCGAGAGTCATTGGTCGAGCACCTCCACCTCTAACATGGCAAATTTTTCAAACTATTGTTGATTGTCTTTCCCCAGTTGTTTCTGCCCGTGTTTTTAATCAGTCACATGGACATTGACTTCTCAATGATGTTTTACATTTTGCCATTTCCATGAGTTTGAAACTTAAGGAATAAAATCAAGTTCTACCTTCATTTGAAAGCCTAATGGATGATGATTTAATTGTTAATGTTGAATTATCTTTGTTGGCTTCTAACATTAGAAAAGAGTTTATTAATGTGCTAGATTTTTTTCCTTTCATTCTTAAAGGTTTATGATAAGACGAAAACCCATAATATGATTTCTTTGATGTTAGACCCTAGGTATAAAAGCCTTTGTATAATATCTTCATTTGTTGGAAGGGAGCAAGATGTTGTTCTTGTTAAAGAATATGATAAAAAATCCTTATGTCCTATGTTGGTCAAATGCCATGAGCATTTGCATCCTTTGGTGAAATTAGAAATGAATTTTGTGAAGTAGAATATTTTTGATCAAAATTGCAATTTGGATATATTTGAACAAATTATAAGCACAAGTGAACCAATAGAAGAACTTGTCTAGAGGGAGTTATGATTTTCGGGAGGTATCAATTAGATATTAAAGACATCAAATGTCTTCTTCAATGGTGGCAAAAACATGAGGCAATGTTTTTTACAATTGGATTTTTAGCTTGATAAATTTTGGGGATTGTTGGATTGTAAATTAAAAAAAAAGTTTTTTTTGTTTGGGTGGAATTCGTACTAATTTTAAGAGATGTCGTTTACAAATAGAAAATTTAGAAAAGTTGATTATTGTTAACAAAAATTGACCTAATGATCATAAAATAGGATGTAAATCTCCATGTAATTTATTAGAATTCCTTGAAAATGATATAAACTTAGAAGAAGAGTTTGAACTAGAATTTGAAATTGATGAAGTTGTTGAAGTGTAAAAGTTCAATAAATAAATTGATGGTTATTTTAGAATTTTTTTTCTAACATTGTTTATATTGTTTTCATTGTTAAAAAAAGAAATCAAACTAATAATTATTTAATTTAAATCTTAATTTCTAAAAATTGATTTCTAATTAAAAAAAGTAATACCTGGTTTGTGAGAACTAGCAAAGGAGAACCGGCTTCTGAGAACCGGCATTGTGAGAACCGGTTTAAAATTTAAAAAAATCAAACGTTGATACCTTTACCCAGTGTAAAATTTTAGTTTGTAGGGAGAAACGTATCCGGCGGGTACCATACTTGGGAAAACCGGACCGGAGGGTATCATAAAATTATGATACCCGCCCAACACTGGTTTAAACCCAGTGGTGTGCAGGTAAATCTCCTGCCGGCCGTCTGCCAATAAAGTTTGTTTTAAAAGAAAACCAAAAAAAAAAAACTACCCCGTCAGAGCTTCAATCTTGTATCTCTCGTCCCCTGGTTTTAGGGTTTCCACTTTTGTTGCGGTTTCGCCGTTTTAGCAGGTTGTCAATCTGCATTCATTGATTTCCATCAACATCGCCGGGTTTCTCCGTCTGCAAAACGCTCTGATCACAAGTTTGCAGCACGGTTTCGGACGACGCGTTGGTTTGCTACTTCTTCTTCTTCTTCTTCTTTTTCTTCTGTGAAGTTGAAAACGCGTTCTTGTTGGATTTCATATTGTGTGTGTGTGTGTGTTTTGGAGTGAATGTCTGGTTTTGGTTGCGGCTCAGAAGAGGTGCTGTGAATTAGTATGCCGTGAGTACAGCGGAGTGACTGCGGCATTTTTCTCTCTTGGTGTTTCGTTATTCTTCGGAGGCTGCTCTTCTCGTTTCAATGGCTGCCAATGCTGCCGTTCAAAAGGTAGGTTTACGTCCTCCTGTGACTTGATCTGCAATTTATCTGGTTTCGATTTGTTGTTTGAGAGACTTACATTTCGGGAATATAAGCGCAAAATCACTTCCTGTTCCATCATCTTAAGATGGCGGGGATTTAGAAGGGTTTGCATCATCGGACTGAATGCGGGGGCTCCAGTTTTCAACAAGCCTATCTGTCCGTAAAATTTTGGCACCTGATGTGAATGTGGTCAGTCTTTGGGGCGAGAATTAGTTACCATCAAACCTGTAGAAGAAGAAAGCAGCCTAGAACAAGATGTAAAGGGACGTGGAAGGGTGGCATCTTGTGAAGTAGAGCTCGGTATATTTTCTTGGATGTTAGGTTAGTTGGAAGTTGTGTGAATGTGGAGCTCCTCTGAAAATCATTCTTCTAAATGTTTCAATTATGGAGTAAGTTGTTTTGTCAAGATCTTGAGAAATCTAACCTAGCTTGGAAGATGTAAAGAATGTGGAGATGAGGGCATTGCAATTGATCACATCATTGCCTTATTGAAGAAACATTCTTTGAGTGTTGGCAAATGTGTGAATCTTCTTGCTTGAGGTTTTTCCAAAAAACATATATGTGGGATTGTGAAACCTGGATACTTATGATCAGGGGATAGATTTGCTAGGGTTACTCTGTGTGTCTAAGATCTAAGTTTTGGAATGCAGGTAGTTGAAGAAAGCTTGGTAACTGTTGCAAAAGCTGTTGAAGAACAACTAGATGATGAGATAGCTAAGCTGGATATGTTGGATGATGATGACCTGGAGAGGTTGCGGGAGCGACGACTGCTGCAGATGAAGAAGCAAGCTTCACAGCGACAGCAATGGCTCGCTCAGGGTCATGGTGAATACCAGGAGATTTTCTCTGAGAAAGAGTTCTTTGCTGTTGCAAAGACAAGTGACCGTGTCATCTGTCACTTCTACCGTGAGAATTGGCCTTGCAAGGTTTGTAATCTCTTCACAAGCCATGCAGATCTTGTCTGTCCATCTGACTGGTGGGTGTTTGAAAGGATATTGACCAAGCTCCTGAGATGCTTGCTGTAAATATGACTACAGCTATGTCTCTTGAGTGCTTTGGTTGCATGTTGCAGGAAGTCAGAAAGAAAACCATCCTGTAATGCCCTTGCAGAAGTTTATGCCACTACTTCTTCTTTGTTAGTGCAATGTACATCCTGAATGCGCAAAACTTCTTTCTTAAAATTTTTTATGTCTTATGTACCTAGCCAATTAAGAAAATTGTTGGCATTGCAGCCCACAGCTTTGTAAGGATGTCCAGAAGGACTATGTGAGAATTGGACAGAGAGAGAGGAGAGAGAGAGGAAGAGAGAGTGGGACCTTGCAATATATGTGTCCAAAGTGCTTACTGTTACATATCATGTAGAAATGCTAAGTTGTTCGAGCGGTCCTTTATGCTAATAAAATAGTTTCAATCTTCAGATTTCTTCTCTCTTTCGAAAAAGTAACTATAAACTTTGCTCTTATGTGCTGTGGTGGCAATTGCAATCAGGCTGATGATGCACTCTTCCTGCAGGTGGTGGACAAGCACTTGAACATCTTGACAAAGCAGCACCTGGAGACAAAATTTGTGAAGATGAATGCTGAGAAGACCCCATTCCTGACAGAGAAGTTGAAGATATTCATGCTGCCTACACTTGCACTTGTCAAGAAAGGCAAAGTTGTAGACTATGTAGTAAGTGCTCTTCACCAGAAAGTGGTTTAGGACATAAAAATCAAAGTATGATATAATGTGTATAGCTAAGGCTGATTATATTAACTGATATAGTGCATTGAAAACATAATTGTGATTTAAAAACTGAATCCAAAAGTCAAACTGCAGTTGTGGAGGAGGAAAAGGTCGAGTAGCCCACACTAGGCAGCATGCTGATGAATCATTTTCAATAAGTATCCCATGCTGTTTGTTTTCTTGTCAGGTGGGATTTGATGAGCTAGGAGGTAAAGATGACTTTAGCACTGAGGAGCTGGAGGATCGACTGGCTAAAGCTGGGGTAATTGAAAGTGCTGAAGGCAAACCAGGCCGAGCTTATGCACCAACCGCACATTCAAAGCGGAACGTTCGGCAAGGTAGCAGTTCTTACCAGGACAACGATTCAGAAGGGGATTAGTTTATTTCAGAACAAGATAAAAATCACCAAGCACCCAAAGATGTTGGTACTTGCTCCTGTATAAGTACTATGGCATTTACTTCCACAATTTTAGTAATGTCTGAGACCGTGTCCTGTGATCCCAAAGCTGGAACACCAATCAATAGTATGTTTTTATTTGGTTATGTATGTCATACAATCTCAGGGTCATAAATCGATGTTTTCAATTTGGTTCTTGATGTGTTTCCAGAATTGCAAGTTTTGCATGTACAATCCATCATTGAGATCAGACGTAGTTAGCATTTTCTTCTAAACAATATGGAATCTATTCTTCCTGTGCAGTTCTCATGAGTACTCATCTCCATTCTTTTGTAATCCTGTTTCATAGCACTAAACTGAAACAATCACCGGGTATTTGAGTGCATGGCTAGAACTAGAGCTGCTCTAGACATTCTCAGATAGCTCTGAATGTAATTAATGGTATTGGTGTCTTTGTTACTTATATTTGTAATATTATCTATAAATTTTGAATTTAATTATATTCATACTACAGTTATATGTCAAAGTTGACAATTTGTCTAACACACACAACATTATGCTGGTAGATTTCTTTTAGAGACTTTTATGTCCATATCTGGTAAATGAAAAACTAAATACTAGCCCAAAATTGATTCATACGGCTATAAACTTGATAGTTGGGCTTCTGATGAGTTCAACAATCAAGTTGTAATCCTTTTCCTTTTGATCAATGAAAGCATCAATTGTGTTTCCATTGATGTTTCAAAAAGTTCCTTATGTCTTTGTATATTTGTTGAAAGCAATTGTTTCAATTTGTATTCTTTAATTCCCCTACTCGTATTCATACACTTATTACCTACATGTCAAAGTGATTTTCTTTTGAGAAGTCCGGAAATTGTTCCCCTCAATGGCCTCAAAGCAAACTGTGCATGATTGTAAGCCCCATGTTAACCAAGCATTTTGCCACTCATAAACTTCCCAAAGCAACATCCCCAGTGTTGGGGCTCAACTCTGCTACAGCCTCATGGTAAGCTCCTTGTTTTTGACCCTGAAAATCAAGGTGAACAGAACCAAAAAAAAAAAACCAAAGTTTATCAGGCTGCCCACTTTACCAAAAAATTGCCTAACACCGTTCGTCCTGCCCCCAAAACCTGTACATTGGATTCTTTAACCAGGATATGGGGTCAAAGTCTTTTGCAATTGTTTTAATGGTAAGCATTAAAATGACTGCCTATAAGATTGATGGGAGCAAACACTAAGTTGGTGCTCAAATATAAAATCATTCACATGTAAACAGACGCAAATGATAAGTCAAAGGAGTGCACTCTAGAAGAAGGAAATAATTGATGGAATCATAAAGGACCCATTTCTGTAGAAGATAATATCAAGGGTGGTTTCTGACATATAATTGTTGCCTGTTGTGCTTTCTATGTAAGACCTGAAGGGATTGGAAAGTTTCACGTAAGACCTGAGGTAGTTTTGCATAAGAGCATCATCTCCAATGGTGCTTAGTATGTAACTTTGGATAGTAAAATTAAATGTCTAAGTTTAGCTGTTTTTTTGTTTTGGCAACCCCGCCACTCTTAATACCATTGACCTGAATAGAGAAAAACAGATTGTAACGTGATTTATGCTGGGGAAATCCTCTTTCCACAGGACTTTCACCCGGAATCCCCTGCTGGTTCCACTTGTGGTTCTGCCAGTTCCACTTGTGGTGTGAATCTACAGTTGGAAACACTGCACCGTGTGAATCAACTTTGGGGAACACTGGGCACACTCTTGAACCATCCTGGAAGAACCTTAGTACCACCTTAGTACCACCTGACAGAATGGTGTATCATGCTACCTGGATTGATGCATGCTCAAGTTAGAACTATAATAAGTGAATAACATACTTGAGCAGTGATCAATTGTTGGTTCCTCGAGTGGTGATTTGAAAATCTTTATTGGCTTTGCCTACCAAGACAACAATATTGTGTTTAGATTCATTATACAATATAGTAGCTTAATGGATTTTGCACCCTAGGTAATAGGTCTACTTTTATATGAGAATTTTTGAAAGATGATATCTTGGCTTGTGTTGAAACTTGAGATTAGTTATAGAGTTATAATATCTTGAAGGATTTTGGTTTTATTTTCAAGAGAATATTTTGAAGATTATATATTTTTGCACGGTGAAATATTTGAGTTTCCATAATTCTTCTTTTGCCTTAAGATGCTTCTTGATGTAAATGGCAAGGCCACCACAGTGTTCAATTTGTAGGTGGTTTAGAGGATAAGTTACTCTGCTTTCCAATGGATGGTGCAGTGGTGGTTGCTTGGTCACATAACCCAATGATAGGTTCCCCTGTCAATTTTCGTCCTTTCCTCTCCATTCCGTCCACAACTATCACACATATTCTACATAGAAACATATTAAAAAAGTACACACACATAGCTTGCTTACTCCATCTACGATGGAGTAAACATCTTCACTTCCCAATAAGCCGTACAAATTGCTCCCCGTATGGTGGGGACTTTCTCATAGATATAATATCCACATTGACAAACATACGGTAGTACCTTCAAACACCTTTTTATATACACACACACACACACATATAATGTCATAATTTTCACAAAAAAAAAATTCTCAAAGAAAAGTTTCGTGAAGAAAAATACGGGATCTTTTGAAATATTCAAAAATATTTTTTTATTTTGACATTGAATTTTCAAATAATTCAACAAACATGTCTTGAAGGTGCCACTCTAAAGTATCATTTCTGTTCTCCCTAAAAGTTCCAAAGTACGAAGACCAAATTTTCCTCAAAATTTACATAATACTCACTCATCAAAGATCTAGTAAAATCTTTGCAAGTAATTTAAATGTAGAAAGCATAAAAACAACCCACACAGAATGGGCTCCTCGTTTTTCTCTAGAATCTTAACTATGTTCAACTCACACTCCATTGGGTTTTGGGCTAAAAAATATGGTTCTTCTTTGTCTCTCCCACCACCTTGGGTGAACTATAGCACCCATATTGGAACCATGGTAAAAATTCCCAAAATCTGTCTAAATTATTACTAAATATTACAAGTATCCTTTTCTTAAACTAAATCAGTTCAAATCTAACATTTTTGGGGCTTAATATGGCCTCTAAGAGGCTTCACTAAAAAAAAATGAAGGTACTTTGGGGGGGGGAGGGGGTGATGGTTCAACAACCTCCCCCCCCCCCCAACAAGGTGCAAAAATGAGGTCGAAAAATATAGGTAGGTAGTAGGTAACTACTAAGAAAAGACTTTTGTTTGGTGGGAAGGGGGTGGGGGGATGGAGGGGGGTGGCTTTGGATATTTTCTTCTTGGAGAAACTTCTTTAATTTTTTTTAAAAAAAAGAGAAAAAAACTCAAAAGTTCAAAATTGAAACAGCGCTCTCTAAGGCCAACGGTTTGAATCAGGAACTGCCACCTGTCAGTCCCAGAGAGGGAGGATTTTCTAGGATCCCAATCGCTAATACTGTACCCCTGAGCTACTTCTAGACCCTATAGAGAGGTTCCTATCGACCATAGGCCCCACTAGGGAGGGGGAGGGGCAGGCTTTTTTCACGCGGCCCGTGAATTGGACCGGGACCACGGTCGTTTTCGCTGCCCGCCCTCCCTCTCTTCCAAAACAGCAACAAAACAGCGACTCATTTGCCGCAGTAGGGCGCCACACATCGCTCTCGCCATCGTTCCTGCGGGACTCGAGAAGAGAAGAGAAGAGAAGAGAAAAGAAGAGACACACACGGACACAAACATCGCTGCTCTTCTCTACCCCTTTATTTCCGCTGCGGAAAACAATCTCTTCTGCTCGTTCGCTGTAAGCTCTTCTACAATCTTTGCACACTTTTTTTTTGCTGGTTTCTTCCATCGTCTCAATTTCGATCAAGTTTTGAAGTTCAGTCAGCGCCTGTTTCTTGTTTTGTTTTGTTTTGTAGCTAGTCCCTGGTTTTCCGTCCCTTTTTCCTATTGCTGCTGGTTCTTGCTTGTTTTCTCGTTTTGTTTTTGGTTGTTTTTTGACTTGCTATTACTGGTTTTTTTTGTTTTTTTGTTTCTGGTTGTTTTGTTGATTCCGAATCGGTTTGAGGAGTTTTGGTTTTGATTTTTTTTGTTTTTTTTTGTGGTATCGTTTTTGTGTCTTCCTTTAGGCTTTTGGATTTTTGAAGTGATTGTTGCTGTGGTGGCTTTGTTTTGTGTGTGTCATCGTCTTTTGGTGACTTTTTCATTTGAGGTTTTGGTCTTTTTCGCTCCGCCTTGTTCTCTTGTTTACTTTGCTTGCTTCTTGTTGCTGTTTTTCTTATTTGCGTGAAATTGTATCTTTCTTTTTAGTTTTAGAGAGTTTTTTGTTCGTTTTTTCTCTTTTGCTTTTGTGCTTTTCGGTTCTTAGGTCTGTGGTAAGTGCGTATTTGATTTGGTAATTGTCTTGCAGTTCTCTTTCCTTCCCGTTTATGTCTCTCAGTGGCGTGAATCCTGTTGAGGCCTTTGGTTGGTTCTGTTTTTCTGCTCTGATGTTTTACAGTGTTATCCAGTGGTTGTCTTACAGATGTAAGGTTTCCTGTGATACTCCATGACATGTTGGAGCTTAAGTCTGGGTGATTATCCTACGGCATATGAAAGAATCCATTTTCAATAGATTAGGGCAGTGATTTTGTCTCTAACGCTATGGTTTAGATTGATGTGATTATGTATTTCCGATTGGCCTCAGGGCCTTAGGGTTGTGTTCAACACTGAACAACATTGTTTCATGCTCCAGTTTTCTACTTATGTCCCAAAGCAATGCTTCTACAGTACTAAAGGCCACATAAGGCTTCAGCAAGTACTCTCTCCATGGTTAGGTCTGCTGTTTTCCACCCTATTAGGTGTTGGATGTCTCTGCCTGCTATATAATCCATTTGGAGCATTCTGATCACCTGCTCATCTAATGCTCTTAAGGATTTTCCTGTTTCAAAATTGTTGGGAGGGTTGTGAAGTTGTGGGGGTTGATCTTTGGTGATCAACGTCAACTTCTGCTAGTCTTCTTCTCCTCAAGATGATCTGAACTGCATAGCAAGTAGATGGGGGCTTTGTCCATTAGGTCAAATCATTGTTTAGTTTTGGTGTCATCCTTTTGATTCCCGCTCTTGAGGATGTGCTGACATGAGGATAGTGGAGAGATTGTTTTTTACATTAAAGGACCTTTGCTGTTGTTGTGTGGTTGGCCTGCTGAAGTGAGGGGTTCAATTTTACCTCTTGTTGTGATTCCTCTGTGTTGTCAGGCTTCTTGTGCACTTGTCCGGATGTCTCAGCACATTGCATTGGGTCATCTCCTAGATTGCATGTACTTCCTGGTCATCACATGAGGCTCACCAACTTTGTTATTTCTCGTGTTGTATGTAAATATTGCTTATGTATGCAAGCTTGTGTCTGAGGATTGATGTGGCAATCTGTTTCTGCAGGCCTTATGTCTCTTCGCTTCTCAGCTTGTTGATGTCCGTGCATGACCCCAAACATCTGATGAAAGTACATCCTTGAGAGGTACCAAGATAATGCACATGGCATAGCTTCCATTTCCTGAAGCCTGTGCAACAAAATTCAAACAATAACCTGTGGCAGGTTTCAGGGACAGTGGGTCAATATTTTGGTCAACTGAAATCAAGGGTACTTGGATACTTCAAGCAAATCACTTTTGCATCAGCAAGGCAGAAATTGGAAGTCTGATCTTCTACTTCAAGCCCCTCATCCTGGCTGTGTAGAGGACCAGGGAAGTGATTGATGCAGCCTTCTTCTGGCTTATGATCTGCTAGATGAGGAAGGTGTAAATGGTCTGCTAAGGACAAGGTCCCATTGTTACGACTGCCCACAAGCAATCACTGCACTCTTTTGCTGTTGGGAGTTCTATGGAAACAAGGTCTTTGGTAGGAAACGATCGCATGGACACAAAGTCTCTCTCTCTCTCAGGAAGTGAGAGAAAGGGTCATAAAAGAAAGCTGGCTGACACTTCTTTTATTTTATCAGCAGTTGAGGGACCAAACAATTCTCTGGTACTCGATGTTAGGGCACAGGTTGACATTTTGAAGACCTGCCTATCCTGGAGAGAAACTGATCGTGTTGCTGCACGCTGTGCCGCACATGCTCTTGCAGAGCTTGCCAAACACGGTGAGATGCCTCTTGTGCATTTTCCTGTTTACTATAGTATGTTGCCTGCCAGTTAATTGTTGATTTTTTTGCTCAGTGATGCGACATCTTAGGTTGTTTTGTGTACCGACTAGACTGACAGTTTGACTTTTGGTCATCTGGTTAAAAGTTTTTCACGTGGGCCTGACTGAAACATGCTGGTTGCTGTACAGAGGAGCATGTTGAAACCATAGTTGATGAAGGAGCAGTGGATGCACTTGTACCTCAGCTTCATGCACCTGTTGTACAGGAGGGTGAAGGCCCTATTGCTTGTGAACATGAGGTTGAGAAAGATGCAGCTTTTGCATTGGGACTGCTGGCAGTAAAGGTCAGTGAGCTGTATCCTAGAAGTGTCTTAGAGCTTTTCCAACATTTACACTGTTGAGGATTTCTAGAAAGGAATGAAGGCTTGTTTCTCCTGTTGTTTCAGACTTCTACATTTTGCTGTGGGATTGCAGTTGTGGTTATGTTTCTAGCTGATCTAGAGGTTCACCACCAGGGCTCTTGCCTTGTCTGAATAGATAGAAGGACCATTGATTGCATGAGCAGAATGGGAGTGTTGGGGCATATGGTTGAAAAGGTGTTGACAATGTTTATGTTGAAATTTTACAGCCAGAACATCAGCGACTGATTGCAGATGCTGGAGCACTTCCACTTCTTGTTGGATTGCTAAAGAGGCAGGGCAGCAACTCAAATAATCGTATTGCACATGGTGTGGTTCGACGAGCAGCTGATGCAATAACCAATCTTGCACATGAGAATGCACATATCAAAACTCGTGTGAGGTAAGACACTGGCTTGCTGTGGACCTTTTATTACATCAACCTTCATATTTCCAGAGACTCACCCTTGTTAGTCATGCTGATGCATTAATTGCAGGACGGAAGGTGGCATCCCACCATTAGTGGCACTTCTGGAATCAACTGATTGCAAGGTCCAACGGGCAGCAGCTGGTGCATTGCGAACATTGGCCTTTAAGAATGAGGCAAACAAAAATCAGGTTTGGTCTCAGGCAGGTTGTTTTGGTGGTGTGGTCTGGCTAGCAGGTTATGTGGCAATAACTAGGCCAGAGGAGAAATCCTTCAATGGCAGGAATTTGAAGGTCTTGTTTTGATTTGTACAGCCATGGGAGCAGTGGTTGCATAATCATTTTAGCCTTCAGATTTGTGACTTCAGATTTGTGCTTATACAAGTGGGAGTACATGAATTGCAACTATATACTGCGATTGATGAAACTTATCATGTGGTCTGTAGATTGTGGAGGAGAATGCTCTTCCTACTTTAATTTTCATGCTACGATCAGAGGATACTGGAATCCACTATGAGGCGGTATGTGAATCTTGTGAACTTGATCGGACGGCCAATATGTTGTTTGCTTTTGCTATGCTGATGTGGTTTCAAATGGATATTTACTATTTCTGTTACCTTTCATTGTGACTATTACAGGCACAGTTGGAATTCCTTGTTTCAGTTGTAGTGACAACCCCAATTGATAGCTTGTTGAGAGCTTTCAAGCTATCTTTGGCTTTACTGGTTCTATCTTGCAGGTTGGGGTGATTGGCAATCTGGTCCATTCTTCAGTGAATATCAAGAAAGAAGTTCTTGCAGCAGGAGCGCTTCAGCCTGTCATTGGCCTTCTTAGGTCAGTTATATTCTGTTTTTAGTTCTGCATTAATCTAATTGGACATTAGCTTGCAGCTGAAGCCTGGTTCTGTTCATTGCTGTGAGGGGCTTGTTGGTGATGTGCACACTGTTATTTTGCAGTAGATCGGATTTCCTAATAGGTGTGACAATTGGTTTCTAGTTTTGATTTAGAATTTGTTCTTCTTGAGGTTGGAGATTCCTCAGGATGTTGTATTGCTTGCTGTGAAGGAGGTTCACAAAGGTAGGTTTTGTTGACTGGGCACTAGATTTTACTTTTGTTTATGTATTTGGTTGTTGTCAGCTCAAAGTGCCAGGAGAGCCAAAGGGAGGCAGCTCTCTTATTGGGCCAATTTGCAACAACAGATCCTGAGTGCAAGGTGCAGATTAGTGTTCTTTCTGACTCCCTTTGGACCATGTTGCATGTTTGAGTAGAGGTCAAAACATAACTGGGATTTGTTATACATTTTGTGCAAGAGAGATGCCAGAGAAAAGTGAATGAGCCAATATAAAGACACAGAATGTCAGCCAGATTTCCAGAATTTATTTCAGAGTTGGTTCTTGAAATCAGGAAAATGTTGTGTTCTTCAGGTACACATTGTGCAACGTGGGGCAGTTCGACCACTTATAAGGATGCTTGAAGCTACAGATCCTCAACTTCGTGAAATGGCAGCATTTGCTTTGGGTCGTCTAGCTCAGGTTCTGACCACTGCCGCTGCTCTGGTTTCTGAACTGGCTGAATTTCTAGTGTTTCTAAGTTTGTGAAGTGCTGAAATAATAACACTTGTTCTTATAGTCCTCACAGAACACACACAACCAAGCTGGAATTGTCCATGATGGTGGGCTGAGGCCCTTGCTTGAACTTCTGGATTCCAAGAATGGATCCTTGCAGCACAATGCAGCTTTTGCATTGTATGGCTTGGCCGATAATGAGGTAAGAAATGGAACTTCAATGTGATATGCAGTGGGGTTGTAGATCACAGGATGTAACTTCTTGGATGTCTAGAATTTCTCAGTTTGTTGTGGTAGTTAGAGATGAGCACACCTTCAATTGTGTGATGGGGAGAGTTACTGGATATACAAATGATTGACTCATGCTGACAATTTATATATGCACAAACTGGTGGTGGATGTGTTTTTCAGGATAATGTCTCTGACATAGTCAGGGAGGGTGGTGTCCAAAGGCTCTTTGATGGTGAACTTATTGTGCAGGTAGTTCTGTGGTGCTTATCTTCCTCTGTGTCTGCAGTATGCATGTCTTGATGGATCTAGCTGTTGTTTGATTTATTAGCAGGAACCATATAGCTGGGTTAGTGCTGAGAACCTATCAGCTGAGGATCACTCTATTTTCTGTGCTGGATTAATGAATCTGGTGGAGAAGTGTGGCAGTAAGCAGTCTGGTTCTCAGAAATGAACAGTTCAAGAAGTTGTGATTTTATGTTTGTCATTTCCTGCAGGCCTCTAAGGACTGTGTACAGAAAACATTGAAGAGGCTGGAAGAGAAGATCCATGGACGGGTAAGCAAATAGGTCAAAATTTCTATGTTGGTGAGATGAAAATATCAGTAGCACACTTTGTGAAGTGAAGTTGTTAAGCTGCTGATGTTCCCAATGTATCATGTACTTTCTGTGTCAGGTACTGAAGCATCTACTATACCTCATGCGGTCAGCAGACAAGATTGTACAGAGAAGGGTTGCCACCACTCTTGCTCACCTATGTGCTGCTGATGACCAGCGCATCATTTTCATTGAGAACAATGGCAAGTGCTCAGTTCTAGCTTTGGTGATCTGTTAAAATCTGCACAACAGATATAATTAATCTGTTGCTGGTGTATGGGTCCACATTGCTGACAAAGTTATCAACTATTGTTGCAGGGATGGAGGTGCTTTTGGAAATGCTAACTTCGTTCACTAACCCCAAACAGCAACGTGATGGTGCTCTTGCATTATGCACATTGGCTAAGAAAGCTACGGCCCTCTCACCTATTGATGCGGCCCCTCTGCCTCCCACACCACAGGTTTGTGGCCTCAGTTTCCGTCTATGAAGTCTTTCAAAGTTGTGCCTTGATGTTGTGTTGGTGTTTGCAATCCATGAGCCAACTTTTGTATGCACTCATAGTACACCTCAACCTGCAATCCATGAGCTCTTTATTTGCAAGCACCTAAATTTGATGTAGCCAAAGAGTAGGCAAAAGTGTCCTCAAGGGTTTTTTTGTCATCTCTTACATGTTGTAGCAATTTGGATTAATGGGCATGTCTTTTGTCATTTGGATGCTGTTGTTCTTGATCTTGTTCCTTTTGCTAGTACCTGTTAATGAATGGTCTCACAATGATGAATATTGTGCAGGTCTATTTGGGTGAGCAGTATGTCAACAGCAGTACACTCTCGGATGTCACATTTCTTGTAGAAGGTGTGATTCTGTGGCAAACCCAAAGCTGTTGGCAATTCTCTTGAATGGTGGCAAGCGTACTTGTGATGTTGTGGAGCCTTCTTCTTGTGCAGTTCAGCAGGACACTGGTTTTTGTTTCCATCTTTCTTATTTATGTGAAAATAGGTCGTGTCATGTAACAGCAGTAATTTGCTTGCAGGAAGGCGATTCTTTGCACATAGGATTGCATTGTTGGCATCTTCTGATGCATTCCGTGCCATGTTTGATGGTGGCTACAGGGTAGGACTTCATTTCATAGTGCTGAGCAAGCAAAGTAACTGATTTTGTGTCATATACTGCATATTAACTGTGTCATGCCTGATGGTCCACATATATTGCTAAAAGGATATTTGTGTAGGGCTTGAAATGTTGACCAGAATGGTTGTTAAGGCTATGATATCACTGTGTTGATGCAACTTGTGGCATTTTTCACAAGAGCACAATATTGTAGTTTGGTGAAGTGTGAGTGAATAACTCTAGCATAGGCAATGTTTACATTGTCCTGTGGAGGTTGACTGCTTGTCAATGGTAATTGCAGGAGAAGGAAGCCAAGGACATTGAGATTCCCAACATTAGCTGGAAAGTGTTTGAGTTGATGATGAGGTGAATTTGTCTTTTTGTGTTATCACTCATTGTTTCTTGTCAGGTCTGTTTTTACATGAAGTTGCTTACCATGTGTAGTAGTGACTGTCTCAGAAACATTCTTGTGATGCATTGTTTAGCTACTAATGTTTACCTTACACATTGGTCCATGGAACCAGATGTATCTACACAGGTACAGTTGAGGTGACCTCAGACATCGCTCAAGATCTTCTGAGAGCTGCAGATCAGTACCTGCTTGAAGGACTGAAGCGCTTATGTGAGTATGCTATAGCACAGGTGAGTTTATGGAAGACATTACGTACCTCCCCTGATTTTTCCATGTAAATCAAGGACAAGGCTCCTCCTTGTGGACTTCAGCATCTGTCTCTATGCAATAACCTTTTATTCTCTTCTCTACATTATTCATTGCTTTGCCATCATAGCAAAGGGCATAGCTAGCTTCTGTAAATTCATTTTTCAGATGTCTTGGTTTATGGTTGCAGGATCTGACAGTGGAGAATGTCGCAAATGTGTATGAATTAGCAGAAGCATATCATGCTCTCTCTCTGCGACACACTTGTGTTCTGTTCATTTTGAGACAGCATGAACAGATGAGCAACATAAGTGGGTAAGTATCATTGTGTAGAAGGAAAGTTTGTGGCAGTAGTTCTCTAAGGGATTTCTGAAAACATGTATGCACTGCTTACGTTGTCTGAATAAAAAGTTAATGAGTTTGCTTTGCTTTTGTACAGGTATCCTGCATTAACCCATCGGATAGTACCCGAAATACGTGACTATCTGCACAGGATTTTGCGACCTCAACCTCTGATATCTCCAGAACACTGACCATAGAGCATTCTTGACACGAGGGAAACACATTTTTGGGTTACCTTCTAAATGCTTGGAAGGTAGTGTTGTGGTGCCCATTATTTGGTCCACCTCCCTGTGTCTTTCATGAGAGATGAGATATGATTTCTCCCGAAAAGCCGTCAGTAGTGCAATTATTCCCACAGTTTAGAAGGCCTAACATTTAGTTGACATAAATGGGCTTCCATTTGTGTACATACATACATTGTACCATTTATGTTTAGTCTTTGGCCAAATCACACCTGGCCCTTGGCTCTTTGCATCTTTCCACTGGGGATGTGTTTTTACACAGACCTTTAGTGGAAGGAACATCAGCACAGCATTAATGATGTGGGCCTTCTCTTCCGGTGCATTTAGAACAGCTGCAGCTAGACCACCAGTCTGCTGATGAGAAATAAGGTTCTATTTCCTTGATTCCAATGTCCAAGGTTAACTGTCATGCTAACTGATCCTCATGAAGTTGTGACTAGTCGAAGCTTTGTTTGTTGTGGTTTTATGCAGGAGCATTAAAGGTTTGGAAGTACTTGTTGTAATTGGGGGTTGAATGCAATGTAAACATGAAGAGAACTTATGGCAATATATGGTCATGTAATTGTGTAAGAAGACTGAAATAGCTTTAATATACATGATTGCATGATGAACCACATAAATGATAAGTGAAGATGTTCGAAACCACAGTACACAAAATAAGCATAGCACAAACAAGGGGTGTGTTGTACTGTTGCCTTGCCATTTACATTAGAAAGGCAAAAGAAGAATTATGGAACTCAAATATTTCACCATGGAAAAATGTGATCTTGTAAAAATCCTCTAAAAGAAAACAAAATCATTCAATGTATCATAACTCTATAACTAATCTCAAGTTTCAACACAAGCCATAATATCATCTTTCAATGAAAATATTCTCATAGAAAAATAGACCTATGACCTAGGGGCCAAAATCCCTTCACCTATTATGCTTTATAATCAATCTAAACACAATATCATTGTGTAGGCAAGATCAATAAATGAATATATAATGAGATTAGAAAGTGGATACATGTCATTATGTGATTTTGATGGATTATCGCTATCATTAAATGATGCAACGGGTGAAATGACAAGCTAATTTAAGTAACGAAAGGTAAATTGTGTGTTAAGGAAGGGGAGTGGATGTCAAACTTATTAACTTTGCAATTCAATAGGGTGGCCACAATATATACAACCATGCCACCAGAACTTTTCCCATGTTTTTGACTTGTGAATGGTGAAATCTATGATAAGTGAAAATGCTTGCACCATACCAGTAAACATAAAGAAAATGAGTTCCATTGTATCCAATGAACTTATTTTCAACACATTCTATTCTACAAGTATTGTGAATGCCACCACCATGCTCCCCACCACCAAAATCCCCACCATCACCATTTTCTTATATGTTTTTCATAATTTTGTAATTGAGTTGAGTTGCCCTTATTTAAGATTGCTTTTTTTGGTATATGTTTCAAGTATATCACAAGTGGATTTTGGCATAACACTCCCAAACAATTATCAATGTGATAAATAAAATCCAACTCTATGTATAGGAGAAGGGTCTATCATTAGACTTTTTTATGTAAAGTGCTGTTATGATAGGGACAACGTTGCAGTGAAAAGGAGTGAAGAGGAATAGGTTGGTGAGTAATTTTGTTACTTTGACAAGTTGAAGAATACCTTCCAAATTGTGTAAGTTATTGTTCTTGTAACATCAATGCAATGTCAACAAACATGATTTTTTTAACCCAATGAAAGATCAAAATGTACCAAAAAATAAATGTTACAATGTTTTATGATTTCTAGAGAATTCATTGGCTAACCTTTTTACGCTTGATAAATGATAGCTAACATGTATATACCCTATTCATGTGACGCCAATTATAAGTGTGGTTACACCATCTTGCCATTCGCATAAATTGAAGTTGTTTGTAATTTTGATTTTCTAATAAATCTTTCTACTTTAGTTAGGACCTTCAATAATGAATTTTCAGCCACTTTATGGCCTAAAGTCAAAGCATTAGTTATCTCATCCTCTTCACCTGCAATGTCCTTTTGCATATATGTATTAGTAGTTTGGTTGAATCGTTCCTAGCACAACTTGGGTACTTTATATTATTTTTGTGTGTCTAAAAATGGTGGATGGCTAATTGACTGCAAAAACTACAATAAGGATATCATCTATAAATTTCCTTAAACTTAAATGTGTGAAATTTTAGATCATGATTTATTGACATCCTAAGGATTTGGCAAAATTTGAAGGTGAAAAATATGTATTAAAAAAATTAAAAATGAACAATATTGTTGGTCCTATTGAAGGAAGAAAACAACCTCCCATGCAGCATGAATGACATGCCCCTTGAGATGATCTCACACTAATACTACTTGATGGGGATGCATCAAGGTGGTGTCAGGGTTTGGCATGAAAGGAGTCAAGGCAACTCCTTGCAAATCAACAAGATATGAGCCAATAGGGAGCACGAGTCACAAAGTGTTTTGGGTTTTACGAGTTTATGAAATAAAGTTCAATTGTAAACTGGTGATAAACCATTAAAGACTAAGTGACAATTCATGATGTGTTGTGAGGTGACCTACATGAAAACTTCAATTCTTGAATTAAAACATGCCCATCCATCACATGTGCACACATAACACTCCACATCCCATTCAAACATTGGGTCAAATTCAAGCCAAAATTTCATGGCCAAATCCTACACCTATGCATAGTCTTTTTACTCTGGATAGAGCCAACAAATCATTTGAATGTTCCAAGAATAATTTTAATAATGATGATAATCAAAATTGGTTTAGGTGGAATAGATTTAGGGTCAACTAATTGTCACTAGGACAAGTTTTACATTGTTGTTTAGTTCATAATTAGGTTTCGTTTTCAAGCCAAACTACCTCATTCAACATGAACATGAAAAGACAAATTAACAAGAGCCTTTTCATGTTCATTATATTTATATTAATTGAACTTAAATTAAATTTGAGATTGACATAATAATGATGAACTATTGAAACCATATGGCAACACAAGGAAAAATAGTTGATTGCCATTGATAGTGTGAAGCAATGTGAAGCCCAAGTGTTAAAACAAAAGTTTTGTATTAACATCATTGTTAAAATGTGACATGTGCCATTAGCTTGAGTGTGAACACAATAATGTAACTACCTTCTTTAATGGATAGATGTTGTGGCTTGATATAAACAAAAGGCACATAATTGTGTGAGCATAACCATGTCACCAATCTTCAAAGCTTTGTTGAAAAATAAGTTATCAAAATTCAACTTGTTGATGGGGGTGTTAAAACATGAGAATTTGAATTTTGAATTTTTTCTTGTAGTAATTTTGGGGGTTGAATGCAACACACAAGATAAAAACAACTTATTAAATAATCTAGTATGATTCTATAACTATGCAAAATGAATGAAATGACTTTAATTCACAATAGAACAATATGAAATTAACACATTAATTCTATACAAATAAAAAAACTTGAAATTGTATGAAGTAGCCACATAAAATTACATGATTGATATCTTCATTGCAATAACCCATCAATCTTTTTTCTTTCTCTTTTGGTATTTCATCCTAAACATCATTTGATGACATATCAATGTTGTGGGTCATCTATAAGATTCCAAACAATAGATCTATGACTCTCCTTAACTTAGACTTAGATATGGGATCAAGTCCTAGTTTAGGATTGTTTGAGCTTCTAAGGATTTGGCGAAATCTGAAGGTGACGAACATGATTGACAAAATCTGTAAACTGCCGAATAATGGAGCCACTGGTGCTATCAGAAGCAAGCCGATCAACCTTAACGGAAAAAAGAATGCTCGACATGGAACGAGGTGAGTGCTTTAGCAGCAGCAGGTCGTGCATCGGTCGTTAAGCTGAAGAACGCGAAAGCGCCGCCCCACAGCGTGGACGCCAGCGGTCGCGAACAGAAGGATGTAGATGATGCAGGAGAGGATGACGGCGGCTCAGGTGCATGATGAGCAGCCACAAAAGTCCGAGAAGCACGTAGCCACAATGACACCTTGGATAAGCTGCCCTTTCAAGTCCATATTAGAGGTCACGCGAGATTGCAACGGACATGAAGTCATCTCTAGAACCAAAATTTTACGCGATTAGTCACTGATCACCCTTGTTGCACACAAATCGGCAGCTCCATTTCCTGGATTTTTTGGAGACAAGCGCAAAGAGTGAGCGAGAATGCCTTCTCAGCATGATCGGCACGAAAAAGATAAACACCCAGTAATGAACTGGTCCAGTTCAATGCTCACTCTTTCTCTCAGCCATAAGCAGCGTGCTCCGTTTCTTGGCTTGAAACAAACAAAAAGAATGAGCAAAGGCAATAAGCAAGAAAAAACAACACCTAGCGATAAACACTACTCTCCCTCCACTGTAGAAGAAGATTCCAGTCAGTAAAAAGTCTGATCCTTCCACGAATTTCAGCTGATTCCACGAAATGGTGTAAATTCAGATCTAACACTATTGTTGAGCATCAATTTCCAGTACTACTCAGGAGTTCTACCTCATCATGCACATGTATCTTTAATAATCCAGTGTAAGATGTGCTTAATATGGGACCTCAAGGTGAATTCTTGCAGGGACATTTCACTGTTTCAGAAACCGTCTTTCAAGTGACCTCTGCGTACCCTGTAGCCTCTATTGGAGTTCATTCTGCTTGTCAGAAACATGGAATGATGCATTCTCAGTCGATGAGAGAGAGACTCTTTCAACTGTAAAATCCCTAGGGCAACATTTGGAGGAACCCATACCGAGCATAAGAACCAGTGGGACATTTGCAACCATTTTGTTTCTAGAAATGCCCAGCATCATTTTAAAATTTTTGCTGTGATATCTGGTGGGTACCCAGTGGGTTTTTACAATGCAAAGCCCGTGGCCTTCGCTTTTACTCAAGCAACTTCCTGGTGAGGTGTAACCGACTACCCTCTCCTTCCCAGTTTGGCATTTGAAGTTCTGTGAGACTTTTGGGTATGTCTTTGAGATTACAATCAGAGTATTGATACTGCTCAAGTCCTGAACATCATTAGCAAACGATTGCAAGTTCTAATCTCCAAAGACTATTACATGGACCGTCTAAATCCACAAGTTTCTTGAATCAAGTCATCTTTGTTGATAGTAATTCACAATTTTGCTCACAGTTGAACTTTTGCAACCACATGAATCATCAAATAGAAGTGTGAAATTTCATTTTGCAATTTTGGAAGATGAACAGGTTTAATGCCAAATTACTGTTTCCACCAGGTTCATGTACCATCTTCAAAGGAGCACAATAAGATTTAAATTGCCTACTTGCATAGTCTGGTTTTGTGATGTGGATCCTTGTTTATTGAGGGGTTCTCAGTCAACCACACTGCTGAAATCCTTCAATAGTATTCATGCTCAGGTTTTGACACAACTGGGTAATGCCATGCCTAAACTCAATTTCAATACTACAGATGACTTTGAGTTTGTGGACTTCAGATTCAGCTGGGATTGTAATATTTCCTGGTTTTCCATTAAAACATTTTCAAAAAAAATTTATGCACCATCAATGTTAGAACATCAAAAACATTTCTGTTTACAGATCCGTGCTTGGACCTTACCCAAACATACACAAGAACTGCATGATAGTCTCTTTTACTTGCTGGAATTTTTCATTGTACCACAGGAATATGTACAGACTCACAATGGGCCTAAAAACCATTATATTAGAGGATTCCAGTCCATAACTTCCAAACTCTTCATTCGAGTATTGATCTCTAATTAAGGATCTTTTACTACAATGAATTGTTATGATTGGTTCTATTCACGTCCAAGAACATTTCCCTTAATACAAATGCACTTACCTCCTTACATTATTGTGTATCTAGTTATGTTTTTATTCTAAACTCAACTCCAGAGGTGGGATGACATGTTGGTCTAAAACATGGACATAAGATGCTTAACTCTTTACTACCCAACAGTTTAGCTTACTTGTTTGCCAAAGAAGAAAGTCAGACCAGCATTTGATTCACCGCATGACAACACAAAGATTTTTGACAAAACCTCATGGATTTTTCCAGCTAACCAAGTTACCAGCTACCCAACTCATTGCCATGTTTCATTTGATCTAGCTGACTACAGACCTTGAGGACCACAATACTTCACAATCTAGGCTTGAGGCTCTCAATACAAACCCATCCTGGCCCAAACCATTTTGCAAGTCATCAAGGATCCAGCTCCAAAAGACTCCTTCTGGATTCTCTAATTTCCAATGTTTTGTTTAATTCAGGAGTCAATGCCCTTCAAGGGTAGATAAAATGAAGCTTGTCTCCTATCATATCTTTTACAATCCAAAACCGTAAAACCTAAATCCTACTTGGCTCACAAATCTGGAACCATGTTGGGGTAATACATCCATCCTTCAGGCACACTTTCTTTTCTTCCAGCAAGAACAATACCAAATACCTGTTACATCTCTTCTTTTGCTGTGCTGACTAAAGGGTATGAGGACCATCAGCAAACCAGTTTATCAGACATTGGCTTAGCCATGTCTGTCCGCATCATGGTCGACCTTGTTAGGGCCACATCACTTGGTACTCTAATGCCCTTCTCTTTATCTATGCACAAGACAGCTCAGTCAACAGGCTCTGGACATATTTTCAAGCATTTCTCTCATAAGTGACAGAAAGAGGGAGTAATGTGGGCCATCAGCAAAACTGAGTCTTCAGATATGGCAACTGACCTGCTCTGTCTGCATCAAGGTCAACCTTCTAGAGGTCACATCACTTGACCTTCTTCCTTTTCATAGTACCTTCCCCAGAACACTCAAAACTGTATCAAGCCCATCTAGATGCAAATCTCCAATCCAGCCAGAATCCCAGTGGATATTTGGAAAGATTGCAGAACTCTTTCATAGAGCACATGACAATGCAAACACCTGGGGCAAATTGTTGATGAGACAAAGAAAACGAGACAAGACATTGATCAAACTAGAGATGTCAGACTCAACTATGGAACTCCAGGTCCAGAGATTCAGGCTGACCACTACTGTGGAAAATTGTGGCACTTTTGGACCAGATACCTGATGCAGATAAGCTTCATAGAATGTAGTGGGTACTGTATATGGAACCATCAATGTAGGAGTCCATCTCACCCTTCTTGTAAGAACCTTACTTGTACAAATCAAGCCAAAGTTCGCAACCATAAACATTAACCAAAAATTCACCAAGTACAATTCCTTGGAATAGCATTTAAACCAGCACATATATGGAATCCAATATGATGAATCTGTTTTCCAAATCTTTTACTCTTCTCAAGACTGCATGATTTAGTCAACCTCCTGCAGAGGTGCAGCCACATCCTCATTTGTAAACTTGCCTTTGCCTTTCTCTGCAGCACGACCCTTACCTTTCCTATCCAGTAGTGCCTTGCGGTCCTTGTCAAGCTTAAACTTGGTAATAATAACCTTTGATGGGTCAATGCCAACATTCACGGTTGAGCCTGCATGCCAATACATGCTCAATCTGTCAGTACAAGACTGATCAAGAAAGTTCTGGACTTCAGAACTGATTTAACTGACAGGTAATAGATGCACATACTAACAGATGCAGGTTGAGAAATATTCTTAAACAATAGCATCACCAGACTTCCTTGTACATGCAGACCAGTCCCTCTGCATGGTCACCCCTCTCAGAAGTCACCAGTCTTGTCTATGTCATGATCATGAGTACAACACAACGGTTCCAAAAATTTTGTGGGCCATCAGTTTGCCAAGAAAATCTGACATGAGACCAACTGAGAAGTTCATTGAGGAATGGCTGAACTACAGAGTACCATTACTATTACTGAACTGCTGTGACTCCTGCAAGGACACTCTTGACATAGAATGGACATACTGCTTTTCAGAAATACAGAACGTGCTTAACACGAATGAGCTTCTCACCGAAGTCCTCCTCCTATTTACCATAAAGAAGGAATGCTCGACCACTTAAGAAAAAAAATACTGTGAGGATAACGCACTTTGATGGAACATAAAGCATGGTATCAAGAGTCAGCGGGCAAGAACACGTGGTATACAGAAAGGCAGACTCAAGAGGAAGCATACCATTAACTTTCTCTCGGGTGATGCGCTCCACATGGATAACCCACTTTCGGCGATAGACCTGGACAACCTTTCCTTCTCGGCCCTTATACGTGCCTCGAACAACTTGAACTTCATCGTCCTTTCTCACCGGCACAGACCGTACCTGGCATCAAAACCCCTCTTTTCTTTGCCGTCAGTGCAGCTCTTAATACATTAGGCGTCCAAAGGAGCTAAAGAATGCGAAAAAGAAAATCGACCACGACAGTGCAAACAAAGAGACATGACTTTACGTTGTATTTGTTCTTGAGATCTGAGGAAAGTGCAGCGCTCATGAGAATGCGCCGCACACTTGAAGGTGCACTAAAGTGCGCCTTCCGAGACTTACGCCTTGAGCTACTCACACCTGCACACAAATCCAGGCTTCTTAAAGCACCCCAAACACTGCAGAAAACTCCCAAACTTCACGCCAAAGCTATCAAGAACCAAACCGCAATACAAAAGACTACACAACGCCACCCGCCACTAGCCACAGCAGTGGAAGAAACAAAACCTAACCAAACCAAAAACAAAAAAGAACAAAAAGCAAAAGCGAGAAAGCAAAAAAATGCTTGAAAGGTGAAAATGGAGAAGACTATTACGTGAAGAGAACTTCATGGCTGCTGGTACCGCGAACGGTGACGAAGAAGAGAAAGAAGAGAAGCAGCGGCTCCTGCACCTGGAGCTGCGCAAGTCAAAAGAGAGCTGCAAACATCGCCTCCCCTGAACCTTAGGGTTTCCCAGAATACCACCAAACCCTAATTTCATCGGATGAACAGAAAGTAACTGTTCATCCCAATCCTGAAACGTCCAAAGCATCATCGAGATGAGAATTATGAGAATTCTGTTGGATTAGTGCCTCTGATTAGGGGCTCTAATCTCAGTGATTAGTGCTAGAAGAGCTAATTAATTTCTCTAATTGGGGTTAGGAGCGCTAATTAATCTATAGGATTAGGGTTTGCGTCCCACCGGCTTCTTCTCTTGCTGTTGTTGTTGCGTCCGTGTTTTTGCGTGGAGAGAGAGAGGAAGGGAATAACAGATGGAGGTTTCTATTTGGCGTGATTGCCGTTGTGTGTGTTTCCGTGGTTCTTAAGCTTTCTAGCAATGGTTGAAGCTATATTGTGTTGAGGGTTTCATTGAATCCTGCGATTAGTAGGCAATTGAGGGTTTGGACGAGAGACAGACGAAAAGAGGAGGAGAGGAGAGTGAGGAGGAGGAGGAGGAGATGGATCCTAAGGCGCTACTGGATAGCTTATGGGGAAGGATCGGGACCTTCCTTTTGACCAGCAAAAAAAGAAGAAGTTGCAGTTTGACGACCCTCAGGTTTGGATTGCTCGTCTTTGTATTTGTACCAGATGGCAATCCGGTTGTTTTGCTGGTAATGAGTGCTTAGGTTTTCTGTCCAGGGATTGTGTGAGTGCAACTGGCTTGTTTTAAGTAGACGAGATTAGCGAAAATGCGGGAGCAATTCTCGGAGACCAACAAGCGTAGGATTAGTAGGGCAGAGGGATGATGCTATAGGGGTTTCATTTGTTGTTATTCTTTTGCGTGTTTGCAGGTTTGTCATTACCATTTAGTAGCTTTCTGTCCGCATGACTTGTTTCCAAACACAAAGAGCGACCCAGCCAGGGTCCAGTATGTTTGTTTCCAAATTTCCTTACAGCTTATCAACACCACTTGAGGTTCTAATGTTTTTGGAGAGTCTGAAGCTGCTGCTGCACTACTTGCAGGTGAACTTTATTTGGGAGATCTTAGTGGTCATGGCTGGTTGTGGTGTGTGCACAAGGCACAAAAGAGTATGTGACCATTGGACAGATACATGGCAAGAAGATACGAGGTGGGATATGGAGAATGCAAAGATCTATCAAGGCCAGGAGCAACCAAACTCCAGAGAGACTTTCACATCCCTTGGCAATTGAAAAATGGTACTTGTCTTCACATAAAACCAGAAGTCTTCAAGTAAATTTTGCCTCATCCTTGCATAGTCTGCACTTGTGTTTAAAGTGATGACAATGGAACTTTCTCCCCTAGTTATATATAATTTTTTGTATTTCAGCTCCATGAGGAAAACTGAGTACTGTATTTATTGTGTTTGCTGTCAGAAGAGGTGGATCTCACAATGTATGCTTCAAGCAAAAGGAGCATGGTGTTTGCAGCCATAGAGAATATTGTTACTGACCACACTTAAGGCTACTCCCCAAATGATTCTCTTGGCAAATATGCATTCTCTTGGTGGTCACGCCAGATGAATAAACTGTGAGCCATAAGCTGTGACTCAATATAAGGAGGTTCTATCCCTCCATTCTTTCTGAACTCAAATGTTAGCAGAGTTGAAGTGCCTATGGGATACAGTAATAAGCTGTACTGTTTTGGACAGCATGGCAATGATGTTTACCTCACCATGTTGTATATCACAGAACACAAACTATATGGTCAAAACTGTTTATCTCACCTGCCAGTAGTTTGGCAAAACCCTTGACACTAGACCATCTTCAAAGTATGCAAACCCCTAAGAATTTTGTATGGAGAAATCTTCCAAACAAAACAATTTTTGTTGGACTGCCAATGCAAGACACTGTGGGAAGACAATGATGACTCTTGTTGGTCACCATGAAAGAACAGTTCATAGCACAGGAAAAAAAATTAGAATTGGGATTTCTTATGCCCCTAGGGCATAAACAGTGCAAGCCTTACCAAGGTTGGTACCTTCTAATGTGGTAAGATGTGTAGGCAGCCCATCTACACACAAATTTGTGTGCAAAAAGATGCTGTGGCACATGCACGCATGGTGATGAATCAGAGAGGATACTCCTTTTGAAGTAATTCCAGGTCGTGCTTGTCGCAAGCATCAATCAAATCAGATCGTGATGCACAACTGCAAAACAATTTACAGATAACCTCAGACACAGAATCTGATCAAATGAACAAGGCAAGCATGCAATGCACAGGGCTCCAAATTGAGAAATCAGGTGTTCTAATCTGGGCATATAAATGCAAGGAATTGTGGTGAACTGCAAACTTCTGAACCAGTTGCAGTGTGAAACGCATATACCTGAGTGAGATACGTAGGTATTGCCAAGCATGATCTGCTTTGGGATTCATAGCCAAGGCCCGAATATAATATCGAATAGACTCCTTGTATTGACCCTGCCACCAATTTTTTGGTTCCGCAGAATAAGTAATAGTACTAAGGCCACACAATTCCCTTCGTTTGTCTGAAATGTAAGTTCAGTAATTGGCACAAAGTCAATTCATTTATGCACAAAACTGAAGAAATTTACCTGATTTGCATAGCCAATGCCCATGTTAGACCATGCTCGCACATAGTTAGGCTTTAAATCCAGTGCCTGCAAGCACACCCACAGACCCTTTCAGAATTATTAATACCAAACCCTGTGTTTTAATCAACCACCATATGGCCTAGTGACCTAAAACTCCATCTGTCAGGAATACCTCAATGTTTCAATTACATGAATTCTCACATGATGCAATATTGGGATTGACATCCAGTCCACAGACCAACATGCAGGAAAGAAAATCTCCTAGCAGACAAAAAACTGAATGAGAGTATGTTGGACGACTGACCTCTTGGTAGGCATAAATAGCATCGGCACTACGGGCACTGTTGGCTTGTGTGGCACCAAGCTTATTCCACAGGGAATAATCACGAGGCTTCAGCTTTAGGGCTGTTTCAAATGATGTAATTGCTTTCTCATAGTCACGGGAGAGATTGTAAAGCACTCCTAACACTGTGTGCACATCCCCATCCTCTGGCATCATTTGTGCTGCCTCATTGAACAGATTAGCAACCTACATAGAATTCCATTCAAGGACACCCTTCCTCATCAGTTCCAGCCCATATGATGACAAACAAGACAGAGTATGCAATGATTACATTTCCTGAGATACCATGCTACCTATCAATTGAAGCAGCCAAACATCAGATGCAATTTCATTTTGTCCAAGATGGATGTAATTATGAGACAGGAACTGAGTATTCTCACCTCTGTATGGTTAAGGCGATCCACAGCATCATGAGGAACCAGCATCCCATACTTGGGATGGTGCTGTAACCATCCTCTCAAATACTGCAAAGCTTCTTCCTGCTCCAACTCTGTAAATACCAGCCTTGTATATCAACTAACCTATTGATACTTTCACAATTCAGGTGTCACCATGAACAGCACATGCCAATAGGCTATGAGAATTGATGACCACAGAATGTGCATGAAAGACAACCAGAAGAAAGTACTTATATTGTCCTTTGGAACCACAATGGCCATGGTACCCAGAGAGAGATATGAGACTTCACAAGACTTTGCAGGCCTTAAGCTTCTGAGTAGCGAACCAGCTACCATGTTGCAGAAAGAAAGCGATTGAAAAATGTCCATTCATAGCTAATATAGCCAGCCAACTGAGGGGAGGAGAGAAAAGGATGAGACAAACCATTCGTGTGGCTGACACCAAGGGCAAGCAGGACCTCCAAGTTTGAAGGATCAGCATCCCTTGCTTTTACCATGGATGCAATTGCCTACACCCAACAAGAAGCCATGAATGAGGAGCAGTTCACCTTCACAAACACTCAGCAACCTAAAGACTATCAGCAACACACTCCTGCCAACTGTAATAGTGCTTCATGGAAACTGGAAATGCCCACGCACTGTGACATATCCTGCCTTTGAGTAGAAGCCTCAATCACTGCTGTCACTGAATTTGTAATCATCAAGTAGAGAGAAGAAAATGTTGTACCCTTGTGACATCCTCTCATAATAAGCAGATAAAACAACTAGATAGCAACATAGAATACTGATGGCAACACACCTGCCGATCATCATCATTCTCAGCATGGGTAATGCCCAGTAAGCGCCAGCCTTCAGGATTGTCAGGATTCTTCAGCACCTCAGCTTCCAAGGCCAGAACAGCCTCACTTAGCAATCCTCTCCTAAATAGTTCTTGGCCCTCCTTCAGTGGATAGGGATGACCCACATATGGATTTTGATCTGCAAATTGGTACACAAACCTGGATGATGCTGCTACCCTCTGCTCTCCCTTTACTTGCTCCTCCACAAATCTACATCACCAGAAAATTATTAGTACCCCTGCTAAGTAATTCTAAAACACCAAGTGAAGCAGAGTTCCTCCAATTTCAAATGAACAACCAAACCTGCACCAATTGAACAACCCTCCCCTAAACCCTAACTGCAGAAACTTCAGCAAGGAACAATGGATCTCCTGAGAACCTCTTGAATGAATAACAATAATTCACCAATATTCAACTAAATGATCATTGAATCAGGAGAGAGGACCCTACTTGTCATACGAGTCTAACCAACTAGAATTTGATTCATTGTCGAAGGATCCCTTAGCCATTTGGTCCCCAAACTCATCAGCCCAATCTTTCACTCCCAGTTTAGAGAATTCATCAACCCAATCACTGGTTGATGCAGCCTCATGCCTTGTCCTCCCAAAATCCTCAGCCCAAGTGTCCCCGCGATGCATATGCTGTGCAAGCAGAAAATGAAGTCTTATAAACATCCTTTGGTTTGGATCAGGAACGAAACTGGATAGTCTTTCACTCATTTAACAACCATTCAGACCGGATGCTAGACTCATCATCAATGAAATCAAGTGCAAACTGTGAAACTTAGATACTGGAAACTCGTCTGACTCCCACAACAATCATAACCACAAGCTATAGCAACTAAAACCATGTAAGCCTCAATAAGTAAAAGAGAGAAATGAAACCTCTCCAGCTGTGAATTCAGCAGCCCAAGTTTCTGGTGGAGCAGGATGCTGCTGTTGAAATTCATCAGCCCAGGTATCTGAGACAGGGTTGGCAACACCAGGCTTCACCTGGTTGTCATCCACTATAAGTTCTCCTCTGCTCATCTTTGACACAAACTGTAGAAACTTGGAATTCTGTTCAAGGAAACACATTACAGTGGTTGGTGGAAGGAAACCCATGCCTTCCATACTATTGAGAATGTAAAAGGATACAGCCAATTTGTTTCTCCTAACTCAGAGAAAAAACAACATCAGATTGGACTTACACATCAGGTCCAGTAAAGGTATTCCTTAACAGTGAAAGTATCCTGAAGACCAAACCTGAAACTTGGGATCTTGATTCTGAGAGAGAGTTTGAACAAGAGCATGTGTCTGCTCCATTGCACCCAAATTGCCCATTTCCCCACGACCCAGTCGCCCCCTTGCTGCCATCTGGCCTTGTTGCTGAAAAATGTCCCAACAGAAGTATGTTAGTTCCCAGAAATCCTCACAATATGTTTGCTTTTGTCTAAACCTGTCTAGTAGTTTAGACCTACCAAATTTACTTCAGATGTTACAATAGACAATGATCCAATCCTCAAGTGCTGCCTAATTTCTTCACCACTGACATTGCTCAAATATAAAGAGGAACCTGTTGAAATTGCTGAGCCCATTGATCACCATCCTGCTGATTGTGGAACTCATCTGCCCAGCTAACAGGTGCAATTTGGTGGCCATATTGGCTGTGAAAATCATCAGCCCACTGGTCTGCAAGAGGAACAGGGGATGGTGGTCCAATCTGTTGTTGCCGCACAGGAGTGCTCTGAGCATACCCCTCCTTCCATAATTGCTCAAATTCTGAGAGCTGACCAGCTAGAGGTCCCTGAGTTCGAAGATTGCCTTCTATATCCAACGATTGCAAAAGAGCATTCACCTGTAATGTACAGAATGCTCATGTCACAGTGCATAATTGTATTGACATTGGTATTAAGGTCCTTCAACAGTTTCAAGCAAGCTACAATTACTTGCATGGATTCTTAGTCACCAACCCAAGTGGCTTTTGGTCAATGAGTTTTGCAAGTTGGCTACATTGCTCAATGAATTTTGCAAATTGACTACATTGTTCAAACAAAAGCTTCGGGATATGAACTGCAGGTCACTCTGGTGTGTTTGAAGTATTCCAAAACCCAGAGGGTATCCAATACCTAGAAGCAGAGGATGGAAAATACCTGGGAATCTGCAAAAGCATCACCCCTGTCTGCAAAGATATGACGCCCCATTATACTGCTACGGTCACGGATGCGACCTTTGTCTGTCTGTGAGAGACCAAGCTCTGGCAGTCTGACGGCAGGGAAAGGTGCATTGGTGCGACTGCTGTCCAAAAAGGAGTGAAGAAACCCTGAAAGAACATGCTGGGGTGGAGCTGCATGGACACATACAGATATGCAAAGAAATCTCAAAGATAATATTGAGTTGGAGGGACCATCAAGAAAGACAGGCAAAGAGTGGATCTGAGAGTCTAAATCCATCAGAACAGCTGTAAATAGTTTTCTTACTGGAATGGCATATACTTCACAATGCAAAGTTGCTTTCCAAATGACAACAATGCCAACACTGAACAAAGAAGGTTGAAAAAGTTAAGTGTATTTACTGACCATCCAAAACAGGTGGAAGACCAGTAGGGCCAGGCTCTTGTCTGTAAATGCCCTCAAATTCCTGAAAAAGATCACCTTCAGAATTTCGAGCAAGTGCAGGTAGTTGAGGAGGTGGTGGGAGCCGCCTATCAAGAGCCTGGTTCCAAGCATTCACAAACTCTCGAGAGTCACCCACCTGAAATCCCCCAAGGAAGTCTGTTGGCACCTGCAGACAAAACACTCTGCATGCATGAGCCCAACAATTCAGCTGACTATACATTTTGTGAGTTTCAGCTCCACAGCTGAAATCACCAAATTTTCTGCAACCCTGAAATCTTCAAACCAAAAAGCTTCTGATAGTCAAGTCTGAGAATAGGAAATCAGGAACCCTAATTTGAGGGTACATTCAAAAGGGCATTCTGAGAACCAAAGAAGGCAGAATTCTTGAAGTTCTCTGCAGTCACACTCACAATTGCATTGAGTATGAATACCAGAAAACTGGCAAAAGAAGAATAAAAGTACAAATGTACTAAACCCTTAACAATGAATTGATGCAGATGATCTGACATGCTCGCCACTTTCTTCCACCCTCAACTTCCAGCTTCAGCTACAGCTTCAAGACCGTGATAAGAATTCCTAACTCTGGGATTTGCTTCCAGATTTGACTTGCACGACAACAAGACGAAACCTGGGGAAGAAATACCTGGGCTTGTTGGGAACCCTGGCCAAAATCAAGCTCAGAGCCGGGCAGGGATGTGAGAGGGCCTGTAGGGCCTAACTGTGGTCCGTTTTGTTGGCCTGGGCCTGCCAATCCGGGCATCTCCCTAAGCCTCTCCTGTTCATTGCAAAGCTATGTCAACACACCAAAACAGGTCGCCCTCTTTGCATTCCAAAGCCCAGCTTCAACCCTAGAAGACAGCAAGGTAATGCTGATACGAGAAACTGAAGAAATTACAGAACAAAACATGGTGCAAGGGGGGCTGGCAACAAGCCTGTGACTTGGACGCGGATCCCAAGATGGAATCGGCAAGTCCTCCCAGGGGATTGGAAGAAGATGAGCCATCAGAACCCGGCACTGCGCAGCCGGATCCCCCCATCACTAGATCCCGCAACGCCATCGTATCCTCCTCCCTCCGCCCGCTGCCCCTTCCCTCTCTCGGTACAGTAACAAAACCAAAAGGACTCTACTACTTCTCCTCTCCAAAACTTGTCATAGAAAAGCAATTCCACAAACTCACGCAGTACGTATTGTGAAAGTTCTCAAATCTCCTCCTCCTTAAAAAACCCAATACATTTCCCCTTATCAAAACGGAAAAGCTCTGAAATCAACTCCTCAAGAACCCAACTCACTGTCCTCAACCAAAAAAACAAAACAACAAAAACACTAGTGAGAAGGTGCAATTCTTGACCCAATTCTCCAAAAAAAAAATCAATTCTGGGACAAGAGGAAGTTCTGTTGGAGATCAGTACTTCGAATCACAGGGGCACGCAGTGAGAGACACGCAATTGCGCAGAGAAACGCAAGCAGCTCCGGCCATGGCAACCACGTTCACCATCGCCACAGAGCTTCTGAAAACGCATTTCACACACAGACAGACAATCGACGAGCGTTGAGAGACGGTACACGGTAGTGCCCTATTTACTACGTAGCAGATAATTTACCGGCCTCTCAAACGAACCACAACATCCTCTACAACTAAGTTTTTTTACTTTTCACCTTAGTCAGCCGAGAGTAAGAGCACCTCCACCGGTGCTTAGTATGTGACTCCAGACAGTAAAATTTATTGTGAAAAAGTCAAAATGTGTGGGTTTAGCTCAGGAAATTCGTTTTTCTGCACCAAATTCGTGAAGCTTGCCGTGACTGGTAAAAGGCGCAACGCAGTTGTGCACCTCCAAAAAAGAGTGTAATAAATTGGACCTAACTGCCACTCAGTATTTTTGATTGGTCGATCATAATGATTTGGTCCACGTGGTTTGCGATTAGTAGTTCCCACGCATATGCAGTTCTAGTTACAGTTTTATTTACAGTTTTATTGGTGGGGTTGCCCAAAAAAACAGCGACACTTCAACATTTATTTTTATTATCCAGAGTGACATACGGAGTACCGGTGGAGGTGCTCTAACATAATTAGCTTATTAGGTAACTAACCCAAGAGGTAGGTAGGTACCCAACAATAGGTAGGTACCTAACAATATCGCGAAGCAATGTTTTATGGCACAAGCGGTAAATTACATTTTAACCGGTTTTTATTTACCTCTCATGGTTAACTATATCTGTTTTGGTGGATTTACCAGAGGCGTAAAACGTCTCTAATGGCAAGCAGTGATTTTTTACCCGTCGTCTTTCCCCTAACGTGACGGGTGAAAAGATCGCCGACCATGATTCTTCGCTCGTTACCCGATCACGGGTAAAAAGACCACCGAGCAGTGGTTTACTACTACCCATGGGTAAATATGTTTCATACCCAATGGCTTGTTTTTAATCTCACTGGTAAAATATCTGTCTATTATGGATTTCCTAGTTTTTTCCCCTAGGGTTAATAGATCTCGAAGCCATGTTTTTTTTACCACGTCGTTCTGTGAGAATGTGACTGCGGTAAATTCGGAGAGGATCACGGTAACAGCCCGTAGCTAACGGCTGGCGGTGTCCCACGGTCATTTTTAGCAATTTACCCGCCGCGGGTTGCTGACCGGGCTTTAAAGTTACATCCGTCGAGTATCGCCGGTCTCCCGAACCGGCTCGATTGCGCTGTTGGTCGGTTATCAGGCCTGGCCTCGGGTCACTGCCGGTTCTCTCTCTAGACGTCCCTCCGCGGCCCTCCGTGTTCTCGAAACATACCCATTGCAAAGTGTATCGACCACGGTTCTCAACATACCCAAGCCCCGGTCAAATCATCTTCTTTGAACTGCTGGTTCCTTGATGAAAACCTCCGGTTCTTTAAACCCTTGACCTTAGCCTAATGCTAAGACTGAAATTGATTGCCAAAATAATATATTAATTCATTTTTTCTTTGACAAAACAATAGAGCTAATAAATGGTGAAAGGAAGTCTTTATTCCCAACTATTTTTCATTCATCCACCACCATACCATGCCATGCCATGATTCTTTTCACTGGTATGGCATGTGGAAAACCTTAAGGGCCCTATGATGGCAATAATTGGTCTGAATTTTCATGTCAACAACATAAATCAGTTCCAAAATTTGAAGAATTTGGAAATGGAAGTTTTCACAATTCCAAGTATTAATTCTAAATCAGTTACACAATTTTCAAGGTTTTTAAAAAGTATAAACAACTAATGTGTGTTTTGATTCCAACAAGTTCAATTAGAGGTTTTTGGAATTGCATTGGATTCAAAGATTATTAGGGTTTTATATATATTTTTAATAAATAGATTTTATGTCATTAATTGAGGTAAAGCTCTCTATTATTGTTGAAACAATTCCATGATTTTTGTGAAATGAGTTTAAACATTTCCAACAAAGTAATCAATTCTTAATCAAGATGATTTATGATTTATGATTCATCTCATTATTTTCCATTAACCTATAACTCAGTTGACATGTGTTTGCAATAGTGTTGGCTAGCTATTGTTTTTTAACCCGGGTCCATGTATCAATAATCTAATAGTTATGCATTGATTTTATTTTTTTTATCTCATTAAATAACCTACTTGTCTAGTATCGAATTTACAAATTTTAATAATCTACCTAGATGACCCATTTAGGTTATCAATGTTAAAATACTAGACATGTTTATAATTGAAAATATAAAAACAGGAAAAAAATTATAAACAATTTTTTTTAAAAATCCGTTAATTGGTGTATAACTAACAATATGACTAGCAATTTTCAACTAGGTATTTGAGGTCTAACTCTTATGCATAACCAATGATTATTATTTTAAATAATCAAGTAAGTGATAATCAGGATATTATTTTGATATTGATAATTAGTGGGTCTAATTTGTTAATTTAAATTATGACCTACCTAATTGTTTATTGTTGGAAAAAACAATAATTGGTTCACACCAATTTTTAACACACAATTGGTTTAATCTAACATTTTCACATCAATGCATATGTAAGCTCATTCAAATGTCATCCAATAGGTATTATCATTCCAAATAGAAATACTTGGAAGTCAACAATTCATTGTTTATTGTATAAAGCATAATAAAAAATGTGTGCAATTCATTAATAAATTTTCCTAGATGTTACTTATTATATAATAAAGGCAAGTGCATTCACTCCTATTATGTGAGGATTTTATCGTTGCTTATCACATTCAAAATTATGTGCAAGTTATTGTTTTTACGCATAAACATGAAAACTTAAACAATGTATGTACAATGAGAGTTAATTTTTAAAGGTTAGGAAACACAAAAACACACTACAAAGAGGACCAAATTGGTTTGCTTTGACATTTAAGGATTGAATGTGACAACAAAGGCCAATGAATCTGAAAATTTGATCAATTTTTTTCAAGCCCTTTTGGAAAGCAATTTATCATGTCTTTGTTTATAGGTTCAAACCATTGTTGGCCAAGTATTGAATGAAAACACAAAATTGAATTGGCTTTCAATTCAATTATCTCCCATAAAATAATTAGTATCACCTACATTGATACTTAGGATGATACATGCCCAAAAGGTTATAAATGTTGAAAAAACCAATTTAGTAAGAATTGAATTTTCTTGGGGTCATTCCAAAACTTGAACCTCATGTAAATTATAATACAACCACCCATGTCCAATTCTTAATTAATAGGTTAATTAGTGTTAATTAAGGTTAGTTTTAGGGTTTAAGGTAGTTGCCATGCAATGTAGTGGAGAGGAAAGAAATAAGGGCGAAAGCATGGCTAAGTGGTTCAAAATGACATTTGAGAATCCATAATTTGACACCAATGATTTTTTTTGTAGTTTTAACAATTATCAAACCATAAATTCTATAATATCCCCTATGGTTTTAATCATAAATATTAATAAACCAACCTATGAATATCCCTAAACATGTGATTAATCAAAAAAATTCTTGCATAAGATTAAATTTTTTAATGTGAAATGGATTCTCAAGGATACAAATTTACAACAATTACATCATTTTTAAAAACTAATTAAAAACATATATATTAAAAAAGTTTCAATGCATTTCACTAATAAATTTTTCATTTCATGATTTATTTTTCTATTTTTATTTTTTGACACTACTTTGACACATTTTTTGAGTCAACATTTTTTATTCTTTATGTGTGATAGACATAATGTTGTAATTTCAAAAGTTCATTATGAGTCCATAATCGTTTTAGGATTCACTCCAAATTTTTTATGATGATTCCTATTAAAGTTTATGACAACATGAATAATTAAAAAATTGATAATGCTAATTTTAAATATGGCTTTAAGTTTTACTTTTGTATGTAATCTAGAAAAATTACAAGTGTGACACTCCAAATTGTCCACCTATTCATGCTTTCACCCATAAAAACCTTTTATTTGTATAAAAGGAACCTAATTCCTTTTAAACCCATTTTATTTTCTTGTTTGCTTTCATGTTTTTTTCCTTGTTTCATTGTTTTATTGTGTGTTTTGTTTTCTTATGTGTATGTTTGGCTTCATTTGCATTGTTATTTTTAATCATTGCCCTTACTATTAATTGTTGCCTTGTTGTTTGTCATTACCTTTGTTGTTCATCATCATTTCTTGTTGCTTATCATCACCATTGTTGCCTTGTTGTTCCTTATTGCCTTTCTTGTTGTCATTGCCCTTGTTGATGGTTGTCACTTTTATTGTTCATTGTCATTTTATTGTTCGTCATCGTTGTTGATTCTCATCATCATCTTGTTGTTTGTCATTACCATATTGCTTGAGCTAAGATTAACATTGCTTTTGCATGTCACTCTATTGTTATTCATCGTCTCCTTATTACATGTCTTATTTCCCCCCTTTTTATGGTGATGGTATTTCCTTCCTGCCTTCAACGTGTAAGTTGTGTAGTTGGAACTTTGTGAAGGCTACAACAAAAGCAACCTTCGCATTTTAAAGTGGTGAGTTTTTTTTCCTTTTGGTTTTTTTTTGGGTTTGTTTTGCTCCTCTTGTATGGTTTTTTTATGGCTTGCAAGGGTTTGTTTATACATTTAATTTAGGCTTTGGATTTTGGGTAAATTGGGGTTGTCAAATTTTTGTTGTGATTTGTTTGTGTAGGACCATCTATTACAAATGACACTTTGATTTGAAATGAAAGAGAATCATTTTGACTTACATTCTTTAATCCCATATTTATAAACAAGGATTGACCTTCATTTGCACTTGCATATATTCATTGTCATTTTATTTTTTTTGCATTATGCATCATCTTGAAAAAAATGAATGATGAACTTGTAAATGTTTATAATTTCTTGCATTGTTTGCATGTGTATGATTTATCGATATTCAATAATTACAACAACCAAAACTCGAAAAGACATTAAATGATTTGGTTTTCTCAACTTTGGTCTTTAACAAAAATTTTAAATATGGAATCAATACATGTGAAGGAGGATTTAAAAATTTCCATGAATGAAAGTGAAATTGCATTGTCCAAGACAAAATTGAGAAGGAAAGGTTTAATAGATCTAAGACATTGCAAAGTTCACAATTGAATAATAATGAATTAGTGCATTTAATCATGAAGAAATTACATGAACAAAGATATAGTTGGAAACCTCATGGCAAAAATTCTTTATATTGGACATTTTATTGACATTGTGTTAGTGATAGGTCAAAAGTGGATGTGAATGTCCTATAATTGATGTGTTGTGTAATATGTTATAATTTAATGTTTTTTCTACAAATTTCAACTAAAAGGACAAGGTTGAAGAAATGTCTAATGTCTTATTTCAAGAGTAATGATATAATTGCATTGAAGAAACATGTGGATGTAAACCATGGATTAATTACAAAAAAAATTGAAGAATAAATGAACAACAATGTGAAAAGTCCAATGGAAAAACAAGTTGTAAAAAAAAGGCATGCAATAAATGGGAGTGTAATCTTTAACTTTTTGGGGGGCCATAGATCATTATCAAAATGATAATGTGCACCAAAATGAATTTTTGGAGAATTTGAATCTTCTTGTTGTCAAAAACCATCTCCCCATTCAATTTGTTGAAAGTATCTAGTTGAAGCATTTAGTAATGCAATTATCCCTTCATGTTAATTTCTTTTTTAGAAATTTTTGTTATTAGGAAATGTTACCAAACCTTGTTGGGAAAAAAAATTAAAAATGTTTCACCAATTTTGGCAGATTATGTATTTGCAACCACAAGTTTTAATCTTTGGATGTCCAAAGGAACGCATGATGGTTTTGCATTGGTTGTGATTTTTTAAGGAAAAGATTACATGTCAAAACATACTACAATTGACTTATTCGAAGCATATAAAACTCCATGTGAAACATTAGTAAGAAATTTACAAGATCTTTTAAAGCAATATGGATTGACAAAAAAAAACATTGTTTATGTGAAGGATGAAGGTCAAATTTGAATACCATGATAGTTGTTCTAAGGTCAATAATGAGTTGTGAAACTTTGGGTGTGGTTGAAAGTTTTTAGAACATATGTTTTGGACATGCCTTTTCCAAGGCTTGTCAATATGCAACTATTGAAAAAAGAATGTGCAAAGGTTTGAAATGTGTTTCCATCAAATCTACCTTATTAGATTTGAAAAAATGTATAACATGGTTTTAAAATCTAGGAAAAAGAAGACAAGAATGGATGAAAGCTTGCATTATTGCATGCTTCAAGCTTAAAAAATTAAACACATCTATCAAAATAAAATGATATGTAAGTTTTTTTATTTAGGGTTTTTTTTAATGGTTTTGAATCTCCTCATTATAATTTTTTTCCTTATGATTAGAGAATTGATTTATGCAAGTTTGCAAGCAAAGTGATCATGTTTCCTTAAGCTTTTCAATTTTGAGAAAATAGTATCTTCTATTACAACATGCAAATTGGTGTTAAGATCATTAGCTATGTGTCCCCTCCTCTCACACAACATATATCACAAATTATTGTAGACATGTTATCTTTTGTTGCCACTACTTATGTCTTAAACCAATAAAGGGATCACTAGTTGTTGAATGATGCTTTGAATGTTTGCACATCCACGAGCTTTAAACTAAAGGAAGAAATGAATTGTCTTCCTATTTTGGATGTTTCAATTGATGATGGTTTAGGTTTTGATATTGAATTGGGAAGTCTTGCAGGAAACATCAAAAAAGAAGTATGTGGGGTCATTGACTCCTTTTTCTATTTGACAAGATATGATGAGAAGAGAGCTCACAATATGTTGGCTTTGATGTTAAATCTTATATTCAAAAATTTGATATTGTTCTCCTTTTTTATTAATCATGAACAAAGGGTGACCACAGTTGAAGAGTATGATAACTTGTTTTTTATCTTCTCGAGGTCTTATCATCATTTGCATCCATTATCTAAGGTTGATAGTTCTTTTATTAACATGATTGATCAAAATAATAATTTGGATATCTTTGTTCAATAATTGCAAACATTAATGAACTTGTGAAAGAGCTTGTTTGTCAAAAGCCCCTAGTTTTTTTGGGTAGATTATATTTCAAAATGTGATCTTATGTTTTTTCCTAAAAATTAGAATCTTTGTAATAAAGCTTGCTAGCTTTTCTTTTAGCCCTAGAAATATTTGAAAATTTGAAAATTATTTGTATATTAAGTTAAACTCTTACATTGATGTTTTAAAAAATTTGCATTTAAATATAACCAACTAATCTGAATCATTGTGTAATAACCTATTTTGAAAGAACTAGTTTAGAGTGAGAAAAAAAAATTCATAAAATATATTAAAATTAAATAATCATAAAAGATATTAAAATTGATTTTTTTAATGATAAAACCATTTAGGTTATCAATTAGAAAATATATAAAACTAGATCAATTATTCAAAAAAATTAATAACTAGCCAACACTAGTTCAAACATTCAAACTTAGTTTCATGCTATATTAAAATTTGAATTATATATAGTCATATTTCTTTTCTGAGCTTTTTGAAAAGTGGTGTATCATGTGTATATTTATAAGTCCAAACTCAAATTAAGGCTTAAACTTCATCCATGTAACCCAAGGTAACCAAAATAACAACCAACCAAAATAACCAAATGGGTCTAAATAGGAACAATGCATGCCCCCATCATTCTTGAATTCTTTGAATTGTTTCCCCCTCAACAACATTTTACATTATTTGTTTGACAAATTATCAAATCATGCACATAAGTCCAAACATGGGAAACTTATAAGCCAAAACATTTTTGGATGCATTTTTAAAAAGCATTCTTCAACAATTAAATTTGGATATACCTAATGACATCCCCCAAATGTGAGGTGCTTGGAAGCTATGAAGGAAGAAATGTTCCTATGAAACAGCTCACAGTGCCCGCAGTGGCTAAATGCTGCAGTCATCACAATCTCGAGTTCTAGACGTCCCTCTTACAGAGCCGTTTACAATCGTTTCCTCGAGGCTAGAGTTCGTGAGAAACGTAGCGATCCGCATGGAAGACGGAAGCTTGGGATGGGGCGAGGCACCCTTCCTTCCTTCCGTCACAGTCGAAGACCAGCCCACTGCCTTGACGAAAGCTTTGGAAGCGTGTGTAATGCTGGAAAGAAGCGCATCAGCTATGAATTCTGTGGCATTTTGGCGTCAAGTTTCCGGCCTTCTCCCCGGCCATGAATTTGCGTCAGTACGCTTTCCTCTTCACTGGCATTCCCTCGAATGCTGAAATGTAACGCTCTTGGGTCTAGTGGCTTTAGGGTTTCGGGTATTGGGTCTATGGCTAAAGCAACCATGATACCAAGATTACCTGAGGATGGCTATTAGAATTTTCCATCTCAGAAAAGGGCATTCTCTCTCAGGTAAAAGAGACTCTAAATCATCAGTGTCATCAACAGAAGAAGCTTCACAGAGTGGAATTGTGTATGCAATAGGTGAGGGCAGTGGCAGGTTGCACATGGAGATGCAAATGGAGATGGCAGTGGTGGATGCAGTTGCACACAGTCTGGCCATATCTGTGTGGCAGCTCTTTGGTGGACATGGTGATTCCATCATCACAGATATCATGGCAAGACCTAGACCCTAAACCTGCCTAGGAATTTCTCAGAGATTTTATCTTATCATTGAAACTTTCATCCTAAGGCTTTTTTGAGGGTTTACATTATCCTTTCCAACTTTGGTAATGTCATGCTGACATTAGACATTCAAAAGATGTGTTGTTTTTGTCTGCATGTAGAGTCCAATTTGTTCTCCTGGTGAAAGATGCAGCCTGAATCATTGAAGAAAGGTTGGTGGATGTTGTGAACATAAAACTGAGTAAAATGGGAGTCCTTGCTGCGCTCAACAAGGAGTTGACATCTTTTAAGTTTGCCAGATTTCTTCTCTGAGCTTGGCTCTGTTGAAATAGCTGGCAGCAGTACAGATGGCCTTCTTGGCTCCTTGAAGAAGGCAATGACAAGCATGAGGTATGATCCCCACCCCCAAACCATCAACCACCCAGGAGCTGTGACAAAATTCACTGGCGCTCCAAAAAGTTGCACAATTTTTTTGTACAAATGTGCACACTAAAGCCAGTGTCTTTTTACATGGCTCCCAAAATCATGGTGCCATCAATAAATGCTTGCAGAGAACAAAGTGAACAAAGATGGATGGTATTCTTTTGGACTCAATTGTCAGAAATGACCTCCATAGGAGAGGTTCTTTAAAAACCAGCATTACAATAAATGAAGGTGACATTGCCGGGGTGTGGGAGAGAAACCTCACCTCAAAGTCAACATGGCTAAGGAGTCCAGCAATGGCTGGACCTGCTGCCACACCCAGTATCTGGAGGTGCCACCCATAACAGTGACCCTCCATATCCTGATTCTGTACTGAATGAGTAAATAGGTCCATAAGACAGTATGAAACTACTACTGTTTTTTGGAAGGTTTAGGGTTTACAGTATGGCACTCACAGGAACATTTTCATCCTCATCTTCCTCTGCATCTTCATCCATGGCTTTTGCATGACTCACACCATGGCAAGTGCCACTCTTCCAACCGTGTGACTCTGTAGGCAGAGCTCCAGTGGCCACCTCCCGCACCCCCCAAATCTTTTCTACTACACTGGCTTTCCGCTTCATCTCACATGAACAAAACCACTCCCCAGCAGGAACTGCTGCTAGTGGAGGCACTAGACACTCCTTGTGGTACACATTTCTGCACCCTTGTCCATCACACAAGGTGATGCAAAGATTCCAACACCCAACGACAAGAGACCAACAACAACAATCAAAATGGAGGTCATAAAATGAGCAAGACAGAAATTATCCATAGCACAAACCATCTTAGCAAATCAGTAGCCAAAGATTAGGTGTTACATTAATTCTCTTCCAATTTTGCACTCCTCAGAAATGTTGTTGTGTTCATTACTAGTGGGAGATTCTTCTGGCTGACTTTGATCCCCCTCATTGTCCTTTGTTGTGTGTTTATTGATTGCTATTTCAGAAGAGCCTACCATGAGTTGATTTATAACTGGTGATGTTCCAATGGAATGCATCTTCAAGAGACCTTTTGGTGCCTTTTCTGGAGCCTCAAAAGAACGAAACCTCCTAATTGGAACAATTTCCACTTCCTCTAGCTCTGCATCGAAAACTTCATTGAAAGTACAACGACCAATCAAATATTACAATATATAGGAAGTGCTGGAGGTATTAGAAAAACACAAATAATCAAGGCTATCCAAGATTACTTTTTAACAACAAGAAATCAACGAAAACTTCGTGTTGCACTATACATTGCAAATGCAACATTATTAATAAATGAAACAACAATACATTCTTTATTGGGATTGTCAATTGATAAACATATCACTATAACCAAACCCAACACAATCATAGATGTATGGCCCAATATCTAATTGATCATTATTGGCAAAAATATCAATGGTAGGTTGCACTCTACACGTCACAACACATTTAAAACTACAAAATTAAAATCTAACCTTTGACCATTTAAAGGAATCAACATAATGTTCAAGAGAGATTTTTTTATAATTTTCACTAATCATTGACACACCATTATATTCCACAAACATCCAACCAATTTTTATGTTCACAAAATCAAGCTAAAAAAAAGTCATAGGTAAAAGCCTTTGGGAAATTTACATTCAGTTAAATAGTGTTAAACTAATAGAACAAATGAGACAAAACAAAGACATTCAATATGCAACTCTTTTAGAAAACCTTCAAACATGAAATATTTTAAATTCAGATTTCAACCTACTAAAAACACATTTCCTTTTTAATTTAAATATCAACTTATTTGATGATCCATGGAATATTGCAATGTACATAGTTCTTCATAATGAATTACAAAATGCCATAAATCATTATATAATATATATCCATTCAAAAACATCAAAATGAAAATGTTACATGATTGTCACAATTGACATTTATAAAAAATGTCCAATATGTAATGATACAAAGTACATTATAAAACAAACAATGTGCATAAACAAAACTCAACACTTAATACCTTTCCTTAACATATATAAATGAATGAAAGTCATTATAACATAAAATTTATATCTTAAATTAAAAATTGTCAATGGAAGCATTGACTATATTGAAAATATACGCCTCATAGACGTTGAATGGATATAAAAAGATATTACAATGCATCCATTGATTAATATTTTAGTCAATTTTAAAATTTTCAAAAAAAAACATGTCAATTTACAAAACATAATATTTGAAAACCTCCTTTAAAATGTTGTACCAATAGGACCCATATCATGGAACTTCCAATATCATCACCAAATATTAGAATTAAACATTTTCAAAACATTCGCAATCAATAGATATTAATTACTAATTCCCTAGCTTTTTGTGTAATTGATTTGAAAACACAAAAACAAACATTTTATCATTTTATCATAGACCTACGCCAACCACTAGATAATGTGCCACTAAATATGCACAACTTATATGTTACATTATCATGTTTGTGTTTTGTAAATGGACTTGTAATCCTTTGAGACATATTCAAGACTATTCAAATCATCAAAACATAATATAATCAATGAAAACAAAACCATCCAACACAAACATTGCCCATTGAAATCTACTAATGAAAAAATAATAATATAATCATAATAAATAATCATTCAAACAATGACATTATTGATGATGTTGTCATCAACTATTGACATGAAGAACTTCAATTAACTAAAAGTGAAAAAAACGTACTCCTCAATACTATTGGATGGTTAAACAACCAACACCTAACAACTGCAATGCATATGTTATACTTTCAAAGATTACAATCATTAGGTTACCAACAACACACATATGCAATAATAAAAACCACACATAGAACCTAAACAATTGTTTTCAACATATATTCATAAACAACAATCATTGGATATTAATAAAAATGCATGCCTCTAGTCCAAATATGCATTGCGCAATATATGATTCAAATGCACCAATGATGAAAAAATAATCACATGACACCATATGATTATCAACTAATATAATTAATGTCAAACATTTATTATACAAATATGTGAATGTCATGCAACAAAGACAATTCATCATGTGGCTTATTCACAATAGCATATGGGGTTGACATAGCATTTGAACTTAACCTTGAACAATCTATATATACTGTGGCACAAATGCGATTACATTTACATAATAACATTAACAATAAAAATATATCTCCATTCCCCAAACATCCACCACAATAATAAAATAGTTGATTGTCACTGGTAGCATGCAGAAGTGCGGAGCCCTAATTTGTGTTATGTGAAGATGTGACTTGTTTATATGCCATTATGTAATGCTTTGTTGTGACAAAATGAAAACTAAATTCAATGCATAGTGAGAATGATTCAAGACCTACAAACTTCACTTAAAATAGAACAAAACCTTTGCATTGCCTTCAATTTTAGGAAGGAATATTCAACTACATAGTCCTTCGTGCTACTACAGCAAATTTTGGTTGATGAACCTATGTAGCTGCTAGGGTAAACCGGCCCATCACCATCACATGCCTATGATCGAATACTTGATTATATCTTCATCATATGTGTTTCATTTTGAGTGATTTAAAATGTTATAGAAGTGCTACCTCAAGCTCTAGAAATCATACTTGAAGTGCAAAGGAAAAGGAGTAATTTAAAAATAACAAGAAAAAAATAAGCTTTCCAACTTACGAAAGGGTTTTTTGTTTTTTTGTTTTTTGTTTGGACCCCTCCTTTTTTCAAACATCATAACTTTCTTATTTTTAATTCATTTTAAATGATTTAAAGTGCTATAGGAGCGTCACCTCAAGTTCTACAAATAATCTTTGAACTCTAATAGCAACAAAACAACATACAAAGAAGTTTTTGGGTGTTTAGGAATCAGCCCTTGTAGCATTTGATGGTTTGTTTTTGGGAGTTCTTGATCCCCCTTTTCTTTGGGGGGTAGGAACTTTCTCAATTCTATTTTGTTTTTGACAATTTTTAGTGCACCAGATGCACCAATAGGAGGGGTTTAAGTTTTGTTTGGACACCAGAAGCAACGGAGCCCTCCCCCTTGGATCCAGCCTGCCCTGAGCGCTTAAATATTCGGTCACCAGCTGGTTTACACCCTAGCTTTGAAAGATTTTGTCAGTTAGTCATCAACTACTTGAGGAGATTAATTACTCAGATTGAGCATCTTTACCCATGCTCAGTAGTTGGCCTTGCAATAGTATTGCTCACATCTAAGATTAGTGATCTATTTTGTAGTAACTCCACCTATCAAACTGAAACTGGGATTGCAAAAGGTGGGAGATTACTAATAACAACCCACCTAGACCAATCAAACCATCTAGCCAATCAACAGCCACTGTCAGGCTTTGCTCTGCCCTTTGCCAGTCTCAGCATCATGTGCAAAAATGCTGGGCCAAAACCATTTTGCTGAACCAAACCAGCATGTTTTGACTTTTCTTCATTCAAAATTTGCTGTTCAATTCATCCTTAGGGTACAGGTTGCTCTTAGTGGCTTCTCTTATTTCCCCATTAATGTATTTTCCCCTGTTGCTTTCAACTAAATCAATCTGGATATCCTTAGCTTTACATTGTAATCCACAACATAGTATCCAGGTTGCTTTGGAATAAATCAATCTGGAGATGCTTAGCTTTCCATTGTAATCCAAAACATAGTATCAGAGCAGGTTTAGTGGTGCAGCCTCTTTTGCTGACTTCAGAATGCGGGAGGAAGAATGCTTTGGCTATCATTAGACTGTCTGTAAGAGAATCAAGAACGATGTCACCTTCTTTTGCAGTAGAAAATTGTCAAGGAGTGTTCTATGTGCAATACCTACTGAAAGTATGCATGCCCAAAAAATCAAATATTCTGGTGGGAACTGTCGAAAATTGTAGGATTGAATTCCAAGCGATGGCACAATAAGTCTGCAACTCACTGCACAATGCTCTAACCAGTGAACTACAACCTCATCTAAATGCAAAAATTGCAACTGTTGCCATACCTTGTTCTCTCGCAGAATGCAAGCTCAGAATTATTGTTGAACTGAATAGACTAAGATACAGGAACATACTCGTCTAAAGACAGCATGGATATTCTACAATGATTTTGCACCCCAATGTGGATGTGTATGAGCAACAAATGTAGGATACACTGTCACTATCTTAACACAATTTAATCAATATCCATGATGGACATGTGCCCAGCATGCAAACCATTCATGAAGTTACTATTCTCCAGAAAGAGTGAAGCTCAAGAAAAATATCCAGCCTGTTGAAAGCACCCATGGAGGAGGGAGATTTAGGGTGCATTATTGTGGATCTGAAGGTATGGTTCAGGGAGAAAGTGGGCACATTTGTGTGCAATGGCTATATTGAGTGCATTGTGACATGTTTCATCTGGTAGGCAGTGATGCTCCGTACAGTAATGGGGGTCCTTCCATTGTTGAAGAGATAGAGGTTTGCCAGATTGTCAACAGCCACAATTGGATATACCCGTGATGTGACTGCCATACGCCCACCTTGCACAAAGCATTCCACTATAGACCGGTCCACCTAGACACATAACAAATTCACAGTAATAGAAAAGAAAGACAAGTCATTTCTGATTGAAAGAACCTTGCAGAATCTCTACACATAACTAAGGAATTTCAATGTTAACAATCATGTTCATAGCTACAAGCATTATTCAATGCAGTGCTTTCAAACATATCCTGTATTCACAGGGAAAACAATATGAGCCATTTTTGGTACAGCAGCTCTGCAAATCAACAAATTGTTTGAAAATTGCCTGGCAAAATTGCACATTTTCTACACTCATCTGCAAACCTCTATGAATGTATGACCTGATGAAATGTGATTTATTCTCAGCATGAGTTAGGAGAATCTCACAAGTACACGGAGCGCCAAAAAATCTTCTGTGGGTAAAACCGTCACAGAACTGCCACATATGGGTTTGTCGAGGTCAGGTAGCAAAGATGATCTGTGCAATATGCATGTGCAAAATTAGGTTTTTCTTGCTATTTAATGTCTAAATAACAATCAGTTTCTGGGACTGCTTTCACAGTGCATTTGCCTGTAAGAATCTGAACATTGGCTAGAAGAGAGGTAGTGGGCAGTATCTTCTTTTAGACCTTTATCATACCTGCTCTGGTCATTGCAAAATCTTACAGTCCACTGGCCATTACTTGAACACCCAATGTAGAAAAACAGAGCTGTTTGTTCCTGGAAGTTCTCATCTGTTAAGACAAACAGACCAAAAGGTCCGAAAATGCCCTGATGTGCATACCCACCCTGACTACCTTTGCATTCATCATTCAGTGTGGCTTCATCTGTCACTCCCACAGTTGATAAATCTGGGTAATCGAAAACTACCTCCACGTCCAACTACACATAGTCAGACAATGATTGCTACTATTTCAGATTCCATCAATAGTCCAACTATTCACAAAATTGCTGGCAAGCCCTATCCAAATCATCTGCTGCAAGAATTATGACAATGCCAGGTCTACAGTGCACTTGACCATTCAGATGGGATGTAATAATTATTTCAATCTGAACCTTTGTGCTCACCTGATCACCTTTAGCACCCTGGACTTCCACAACAGCACCTGCATCAAGCTTCACATCTGTCTGGGACACCTTGTGCCCCCTCAAAGACTCAACTTCCTCAATGGGCCACTGAATGAGGTTGACACCTGTCTTGCTGTCCAATGCAAGTGTCCTTGGAATCCCCTACAAAAATGCAGAAAAGAACATTGGTGAGTGAACCCAAAAAATCCTGCAACTTAAACTCTTTGAATTTGATGTGCTGCAACTCAATAGAAAAGAGCAAGGGAAGGACATCTTACCAGAAGAGATGACCAACCCCTCCGAATGTTCATTTCTTCTGTGCAAGATTCATGCACCCAAGCCCACATAATCCGTCTGTTTTTCACAGGGTCAAAAAATGATTTTGCAGCATAGTACTTCCCATAGTCTAAGCGGAATCCACGCCCAATATCAAGCTTTGGATCATCAGGGGTAAATTTCTGAGCAACCTCATCATATGTGCCTATTGTGTAGTAATCAAGTGTCTCGTCAAACACACTTGCTTTGAAGACATATTTCTGAGTGTCTGTAAGGTCAGTTGGCATATCATAGTTGATTGGGAAGAAATCAACACACTCCCACATTCCACCTTTGGCACATGAATGTAACCACTTCTCTTCCAGCTCCCACTGCTTCAGATCTGTGCTCCTGTACTGCAGGGCAACTCCAGCACCATCTATCATTGCACCCACTATGACAACCCAGCCACCATCTGACAGCTGCCAGGCAGTTGACGGATCCCTGAAGCAGTGCTCAGCAACACCTGGGTGAGCTTTGAGGATAGGATTCTGGGGCACCTTCACCCACTTTCTGAGAAGAGGGTCTGAAGGGTCTGCAGGCACTGCCATATTTTGCATCTGCTCTAATTTTTCTTCAGCCCGACCTAAACCGCCAAAAAACCACAGACAAATAAACCATGAGAGCCTTACAACACAAACATGTAATGCAACATCTTGCAAGGACATGTTGGGATTTCAACCCACTGCCACTTGCAAGAGGACTAAAGGGCCTAAGCACAAGGCTATAATTTCAATGCAAGAAATGAGTTCATGACCTTGCAAAGGAAGCCCAAAGATTCCAAAACACTCTTATTTAGCATGGAAAATGTAGACTCTTATCCCCTAATATGAATACTAGAAACAGATAGAACACCAAAGATTAGGCCTGATCATGTGACCTGTGTAGAGAACAAAGGGGATGCCATCAGGGTCTATGGTAGCTGAGCCTGACCATACTCCCCTAGCATCATACCACTGGTCTGGCTCCATTGCACTCTCCAAATGGAGCCAGTGAATGAGATCTTTGGAGACAGCATGGCCCCAACTCATGTTGCCCCACACTGCTGCAACAGAGTTGTATTGGTAGAACACGTGGTAGTATCCCTTGTAGTACATGGGAGCTGCAAACACACAGCAAAAAAAATCATGAATTTGCTGTCAAAAACCTGTAGAAATCAAAAGAGATTGCATATACTTAACACCGAAAGTCAGAAATGTTTTAGAATATTTTGCACTGTAATGCAGATCATCATCCTTGGATATTCATTTATCTGCAAACTAGAAGAATTCACAGAGCTACAGCATGTCTCCCAAGAAGCATGTTTTGGGTCGCTCATTGATTTGCGACCACATTAACTGCAAAGATTGAAAAGACTTCAACTAGATTCAGCTTCTGATATTGGCAATATCAGGATTTCAATTTAGCCACAAAGCAGGATGGATTGGGTTGTACAGAGGAATGTGAGAACTTACCGTTAGGATCTTGCAGATCGCCAGCGTTCCATGTTCAACCACCCACATGTCATGCAGAAAAACAGTTCAATAACTTGCAACAATTTCTGATCTGTAGGGAACTTGCGAAAAATTAGATAAGAGGTGAAATAATATGCAACCATCAGCTTAGATAACATGGCCCCTAATGATTTGAGGAATGGACAAAGAAGAATCTTGTGAAAAACAAGAGAGGATTCAAGGCAACAAACCTTTGTTTCCGACAAAAGAAGTTCATTTCAAGGTCAATAAAGCATTGCTTCCCTTACCTCCCATCCAGTTCTTGACTGGCTGATAATGGAATGATGTCCTATGCAGATGCTTTTGTGGCTGCTGCAGCTCCTCCTCATGATCCTGGACCTATTACAGAGGCAAACCAACATAAAACAAGCAGCTGATCATATAATGGCTCTGCCCTTTAAATGACATCCATTAGGATGAAAGGTATTCAGCATACTAAATTGGAGATACATGGTGGTAATCACCATGCTGAACCCCAAGTGGATCCTTCACTTATGCTGGAAATGTTTCTATAGTCGACTCCAAATGACCCTAGAATGTAGGAATATCAATCGTTGTCCCCTTTCTGGATGCATCACAATGTCTCTACCCTGCTGAAGGGCAGTATAGTGGACTTTCACATGACCCTTTTGATCCCTTTCTGGGTGTATCACAATGTCTCTACCCTGCTGAAGGGCAGTATAGTGGACTTTCACATGACCCTTTTGATCCCTTTCTGGATGTATCACAATGTCTCTACCCCGCTGAAGGGCACTATAGCGGATTCCACATGACCCTAGAATGTAGGAATGCCAATCTTTGGTCCCTTTCTGGATCCGCCACAATGTCTCTACCCTGCTGAAGGGCAGAGCCAACAAGCAGCTCGTCACATAATGGCTCTGCCCATATGACAGCCATAAGGTTGATAAGTATACAAACTACTAAATTGGAAACACATGGTGGTAACCACCATGCTGAGCCCCAGTGGATCCTTCACTTATGCGGGAAATACAATCTATTGTGGACTCCACATGACACTAGAATGTAGGACTACAAAACTTCGGCCCCTTTCTGGGTGCATCCCAATGTCTCTCCCCTGGAAAGGAGAGCCAACAAGAAAAAGTGCATGACAAAAGTACGTGCGGCATGACACCACGAGAATGCGCATCGAGAATCAAGGAGTACAAAACACTCCGAACAAAAGATTACAAAACAAAATCACGAAATCAACAACATGGTAATAGAATCGTCATCATCAAGAGATATTCCGATCAAGAAATGGAAATCCATGTTTGCTTGCTTGGAAATCGGATCTGCATACAAATCTTCAATACAACGGTACAACATCCTTCCTTATTCTTTCCTCTCTTTTCTTTTCTTCCTTCCTCCGGAGTCCCTTGTCACGTCATCTCTTGATTGTTTCTTCTTCTAAAAGAGCTTTGTCTAGTACTATTATTACCTCGGTAACAACAGCAGCTTCTTGAGACTCCGTTCCTGTCATGTCCGCTGCGAAAATGCCGCTGTCTCCGCCTTTCAGCTCTATCTCTTCTCTTGAGCCTCCAAAGATTGCTGCAACACACTCCAAAACAACAACAAAAATCTGAAATAAATTTCTCTTCTCCTGAACTGCAAAATGAATGCTGCAACACGCTCCAAAAACAACAAAAAAATTCACTTCTACTGAACTGCAATTTTTTCGCTGCAACACACTTCAAAACAACACAAAATTCCGCAGCAAAGTCTCTTCTCCTGAAAATGCAAAAGAGATTGCTGCAATTTCACACTCCAAAACAAAACAAAAATTCTGCAACCTGCAAAAAAGATTGCTGCAACACACTCAAAACAAAAAAAAAATTCTGCAACAAATTCCTCTTCTTCTGAACTGCAAAAAATTGCAACAAACTCAAAATAACAAAAAAATTCTGCAAACAAAATTTTGTGCAACAATTCTGCAACAAATTCCACTTCTTCTGATCTGAACTGCAAAAATTGCAACAAACTCAAAAATAACACCAAAATTCTACAACAAAATCTTTTCCAACAATTCTGCCAAAAATTCCTCTTCTTCTGAACTGCAAAGATTGCAACAAACTCACAAAAAAATAAAACACAAAATTCTGCAAAAATAAATAAAATTGTCAACAATTCTGCAACAAATTTTGCACTCAACAAATTGCATTTGTGGCTTTATATAAGAACTCTAGTCTAATGAGATCAGATAGAATCTTCTTTTTCTTTTTTTTTTTTTTTCCGTACTTTTATTGAAATTATTTGCCTCTCACTGTTCTCAATCAACTGTGAGCTTGCTTATTAAATAATAATTTAATAATTCTTTATTTTTAAATTTAAAAATATTTTATTTTATATTACTTTTTCTCACTTTGTCATCAACAGAATGAACATGTGATTTCAATTCTGAAATCTTTTTAACTCACATGTTTCTTGCCTCTGTGACCAACTTGTGATTTTTCATTATTATTTTATTTAAAGTACTGTAGCTTCTTCTTCTTCTTGTTCAGGAGGTTGTTGAAGGAATCTACAGCTCAATTTTCAGAAGAATTATAGATAATAAAAATTTATAATAATTATAATTAGGAATAGAACTTAATTGTAATGGTAATTGTAATTGTGATTGTAGTTTTTTTTTTTTTTGGGTTGCAGGATTCGTGAAAGAATGTGCAATAATTATTGAACACTAATTATGCTTTTATTTATTTATTTATAATTTGGATTTGATCTCTTGAAGAATTATGTGCAACAAAGGCACATCATGGGCATTGTTTGGAACTACCTAGTGACTTACTTAGAGCATCTCCACAGGTGCTCTCAGTATGTCACTCTGCATAATAAAGTTAAATGTCTAAGTTTAGCTGTTTTTTTTTTTGGCAACCCCACCAATGTAACTGGAATTGCATATTCGTGCGTTGGGGACTACTAATAACAAACCACCTGGACCAATCATTATGATCGCCCAATCAGAAATATTGAGCCGCAGTCAGGTCCAATTTATTACATTGTGTTGCGCCATTTACCAGCCACGACAAGCTGCACGAATTTGGTGCAGAAAAGCAAATTTCCTGAGCTATACCGGCACATTTTGACTTTTTCACAACAAATTTTATTGGTCTGGAGTCACATACTTAGTACCGGTGGAGATGCTCTTAGAAACTTGTCTATACAAAGTGACTGACCTTCATTTAGTCCGATTTTGTTGGCCTTGCCTACCAAGGCAAGGATATTGTGTTTAGATTGATTATAAAGTATAGCGGCTTAAGGGATTTTGGCTCCCAGGTAATAGGTCTATTTTTACATGAGGATTTTTTGAAAGATGATATTTTGGCATGTGTTGAAACTTGAGATTAGTTATAGAGTTATAATATCTTGAAGGACTTTGGTTTTTCTTTTAGAGGGTTTTTTTGTGAAGATTATATTTTTGCATGGTGAAATATTTGAGTTTCCATAACTCTTCTTTTGCCTTAATATACTTTTTAATGTAAATGACAAGGCCACAGTGTGACACACCCCTTGTATTAGATTGTAATTGTTGGATCTTTTCTTTTCCATTTCAAATATTTTGAGTACCCAGATTTTTTTTTCCCAATGTTGTGATATCAAAATTAGGCGAATACTTTTTGAAAAAGTTTCCAAAAAAAATAGTCGAATTAACAATAGAAATTGAATTCTCCAAAATTTTCACAAATTTTTGGTCCAAAAACTGCAAATTTTGTAGAAAAAAAACATTGCATCAGATATGTCTGTAATAATTGCCGACTGCCGGTGGCAGACCAGTACCCTGCACATCGACATAAGAGCATCTCCACCGGCGCTCTGTTACGTCACTCTCGATAATAAAATTAATTGTCTATGTTTAGCTGTTTTTTTGGCAACCCCACCAATGTAACTGGAACTGCATGTTCGTGGGGACTACTAATAGCAAACCACCTGGACCAATCAGTATGATCGACCAATCAGAAAAACTAAGCCGCAGACAAGTCCAATTCATTACACTCTGTTTTGGAGGTGCACAACTGTGTTGCGCCTTTTACCAGCCAAGGCAAGTTGCACGAATTTGGTGCAGAAAAACAATTTCCTAAGCTAAACCGACACATTTTGAGTTTTTTCACAATAAATTTTACTGTCTGGAGTCACATACTGAGCACCGGGGGATGCTCTAAGGCTGCACACTGTTTGCCAAGTACAAGTCATTGTGCATGATGAGATGCCTCTGACAAATTTACATGAGCCCGGGCGGGTGAGCCGAAATTTCTGAAAGGGTAGTGAAATGGGCAGAATGGCCTGGATCTGGCACATTCCAAGACATAATGGTTTTCATTGTGTGATGGGCATTGCGGATTTGTAGAATGATCATGTGAATTTGGCACAATGGGCACATGGATACTGAACAATGGTTAGGTCAAGAAGAACCTCTCCATTGTGTTTTGTAAGGGGACTAAAAAGAAGCGGAAAAGGCCATATGAAACTGTTAGAACAGGCTATGGATGGCCAATTCTGCTAATAATGCAACACTAGGTGACCAAATTCAAGTGAGCTTGGTGATGGTGCACCTAGTAGAATCGGATGACTGCCAATTTCTGCAACAGAAGCCATCACTGGCAGAACCCAGTAGGGCAAAAGGGCAAGCCCCATGAGTGCAGCCCTAGCAGAATTGGCTGTTCATAGCCCATTCCATGACTTTAAAAGTAAAGCTTTAGAAGCAGAATGGGCACTTGGCTGCAAAAGTGGTAGCCATTGCTGGTTGTGACCAGTGTTGTGTTTGTAAATGGTTTAGGACTTACACTTTGTGTAAGTGTAAATCTCATACTAAAATTTATTTACATTTCATGTAAGTGTCTCTTACATTTCATCTAAAATCATCAAAACATTTGTGCTTTGGGATGCACCATAATTAATTTAATTAATTAATATGAATCATAATAAGTACCTAAACTCTTGAAAAAACTTAGGCCAAATATGATGGTGAACAAAGTTAAGAACAAAAATTCTACTCAAACAATAAGGTGGGGCAAAATGTGCATTCAAGACATTTTTTAGAGTAGCACCACCATAGTCCCATATTGGTAAAAAAATGCTGATGTTTGAAGAATATCAAAGTATTGTGATTTTGTTGTGAAGGGCCCATCCAAGTGGCCTATTGCAAAAAAAATAAAATTGAACTTCAGGATGCACCCACAACTAATTAATATGAATTTGTAAGAAAACATATTCATTTAGGGTATATAATAAATACCTTTACACGTTACAAAACATTTACAAAGGGTCATGTAAATGTATTTGACAAATATTTACAATGTCCTTGCGTAAATGTAAAATAAATAAATCATACACAATAATTATATAAGTGTAAGTGTAAAAAACTTAAATGTGTAAAACTAAATGATTGACACTTAACACAAGATTTCCATGCCATATATACACCTATTGACACTTATGCACACAACAATGGTTATGACTCTGCATAAAGCAGCATCCGAGCCCAAATAGACATCCCATGCTTTTATCACACATAGAATGTTCATTTGATGATCCAAGATCCGATGTTTCAGATTTGTGGCGTACATTGACCCCATTCATTAGGGTGACTGGCCAGCTTCCTGCCATTTTCATGGAATTTGATGGTTTCAATTTGTTTGTAAAAACCAGCGTTGTACATGTAAGTGTCAATAGTCATATATATGGCATGTAAATCATTTACACTTCCATGTCCAAATTTTTTACACTTACACAGCCCCGTGTAAATGTTTTGGGGCATGTAAGTGTAAATACTAAAACTATCTGTAAAGTCACCCTGTCTTTGGGCCTCCTTTCACCCGAAACCCTTCTTTCAAGGGTATCCATAAAGTAAGAAATTTTCACTAAATTTGGGAATGAAATGCTGGAAATGAGCATTTAATGCACAAGGTTTAAGACTAATTATACTAGCTTTACAAGTAGGAGCGGTGAAAATATATGCAACAACAGTGGAGGCGCTAAAGAAAAAGGAAAGACAGGGTGAAACTTAGTTCACCACAAAAACTGAGGTCCCCCCACCCTTGAATGCTAATGTTTTGTTTTTTTTTTTGAATTTCACCTATTTATGATAAACTCAGTGTTCTAGTGTTGTTTTCCTTACTTTATACATAATTTTATTATATACCTTGAATGACTATACTTTCTTGCAAAGTCATATGAATTAGTTGTGGGTGTATATTTTGATAGTTTTTTTTTGCAATGGGCTATTTAGCTGGCTTATCATAAAAAACATTATGAAATTTCCCCTTCCTAAGTGGAAATCACATTTTTTACATTGTTTTATATTTATATTTTTTTACATATTCATATAAAATCATATATATATATATATATACATTTACATTTTTTTATTGGATCACATAAAATTATACAAATATATTTATTTTTACACTTACAACATGTTTCATATTCTACATTTACACAAACATCAAGCGATTTTTTAGATCTCCTAAAAATTAAAAAAACTGGACCCTGTCAATTCTTTGAGTTTTTTAGTAAATTGTCCACAAGCGGTTGTTGATTACTTCTCATTCTGTTTGGATTGCATTTTTGGTTATTGCAGACATCCCGATGATCAATTTGATCGATATTGGTTTCCAATTCAAGGGT
>Ga0116231_10000622_pt1 | contig 64503 bp, 46 predicted proteins | sample S1TSphgellanicum_2_FD_89695 | JGI IMG/M metagenome (GOLD analysis project Ga0116231, IMG submission 89695) | Host-associated microbial communities from peat moss isolated from Minnesota, USA - S1T2_Fd - Sphagnum magellanicum MG | ecosystem: Host-associated > Plants > Peat moss > Unclassified... | reverse complement strand
GGAAGGGGTGGGAGCGCGGGGGGGGGTGGACGAGGGATGAAAAAACGGGAATGGGAAAGGCGAAGGACCGAGCGAGGGGGGTCGACGGGGTAAAAAATCGAAGTGAGAAATGCGAAGGATCAGGGCGAGGGGGGGACCAACAGTTGTTTGAAAAGAAAAGTTTTTTTAAAAAAACCAAAAACATCAACCAAACATTGTTGAAATAACACACCTGTGCATTTTGCACGAGGTTCACACTAGTAATACTATTAAGAACACAGAGGATCTTGGTGATCTCATGAGATTCTGGTTGGATCTGAGGTCCAAAGATGGATTATAGAGGAGGGCTAGGCACACCTAGTGTGCTTTAGATCATCCAATTTAGACTTAAAATGCAAATGTTATGGGTTTTGGAAGGTTTCAGCCTCATTGAAAACAAATTCAAGAGTTATTAAACAACAAGCCTCCCTACATTCAAACAATGCACATCCTATAAACAAACATTTTAATAGTGACACTTCTCAAAAATCTACCTTATCACCAAACATGGACATTCTCAAACTAATCAACAAACAGTGAAAAAACCAATCCTTTTTAATCAATGGTTCAAATTGAAACCTCAAAAAGGGCAAAAAAATGTTTGGTTATCAAACCCTAAAAGTTTAGGAAACCCTAATTATGTAGTTGCTTCCATGTGCGGCTCTGCTCCACAACCTTGAAACCAATTTCCCTTACCTTCTCCTCTCTCCACATTTAAAACCCTTAACTCTCATTTTCTTTCGTTTTTCGCTCGTAAGCTTAGAGGCATTTTTTCACGAAGCTCCTTTTGCGTAATAAAAATCATCTCATGGCTTATCACCAAACTAATGTCATGTAAAACTATTCAAATTTTTTACAAATTTGCCCACTTAAACTCCTAATACCGAACATTAAAATTTGATGGCTAGTCACCAATATGAAAAACTTAAATTTTTTTTTTTTTTTCAACCAAGCGTTTGGTAATGGAATAAAAAGACAACACCCATAGGATTTTTTTTGTTCTAACACAGGCTGACGGTTACACTACATGAATGCTTGATGATCAGCTTATGTTTGGTGATGGGCTAGTTTATCTTATGCCTTTTGTGGTTTTCATTTCAACTTTTTCTATTTTTTTGGCTTATTTCATGTATGTTTTAGTTTAACCTTCTATTTTTTGTGGGTTCTTTTTGGTGTGTTAATTTTTTATTTTTCTTGGGCGTCTGCTTGTAAAACTATTGAATTTCATGGAATTATATCATGTAATTTTTTACATAACCACGCTTTTTTACATTCCTTTTTTTCAAATCAAAATCTTGCAAAATAAATCTTACTTGCACATTTATTATGTCATCATAACTATGTAGCAAAAAAATTTAGTAAGTTTACATTAATTTCTTAAATTCCAAATTTCTAATCACAAAATATTATATAAAGTTTTATAGGATTCGAAACTACTTTTCATAAAATACTTTAAATAAGTTTTTATCTCTTCTTAAATACTAGGCCGAAGAGTTTGATTTATAACTTCCGAAAACATTATCTACCTACTCCTACCCAATGATTCATTATGTGACTCATAAAAAATGAGGCATATACATTAAATGATCCTATGATTCATGTAGTGATTCATCAAACGTTATATGTTCTCAAAAATTGTGATGATCCTATGACTTTATTTATAATGACTTATTTCAATTAATGAATCATCACATTAATGAGAATTTAAAAAATATGACTCATTCATTATGATGATTCACCTAAGTTATGAAGCGGTCACCTCCTGTTAGTAATCAACTTTAAGATTATTTGAAATATCCAAAATACCCCTTGGTTATAAGTTATGATTCTATATCATATATTTAATTTACAATTTCAAGTTGTAGTCTCATTTATATGTAGGGTAGATCGATCAGTGATTGAACACTTAAGCATTCAAGGGCAAGCTGGATTCAAGGGGAAAGCTCAGTTGATTCTAATGGCCAAACAAAATTTGAACATGTCCTTTTGATGCATTTGACATATTGACAATCCTTGAAAACAGATTAGAAATGAGAAAGTTATGGCCCCTCAAAGTAAACGGGGTGAAAAAACTTGAAAACAGATTAGAAATGAGAAAGTTTCACTCATCCAAAACAAATCACTAAACACTACCAAAATAAAGGGATGAAGAACTCAGGAAAAAAAAAACCACCACACACTACTGCAGCTAGTTCCCAAACATCCAAAAATTCATTATATGTTATTATTAAAGTCCTAAGATGATTTGTAGAACTTCAGGTGCTATCTCGTCATGTTTTAAATTGTTTAAAATAAATAAGAAAGTTATGAAGTTTGAAAGTAAAAGGGGTCTAAAGAAGAAAAAGAAAAACGCATTTCATAAATTAAAAAGCTTATTTTTGTTCTTGCTATTTTTTCAATACTCTCTTTTCTTTGCACTTCAAAGATGATTTCTAAAACTTCAGGCAGCGATCCCAGAACATTTTAAATTACTCAAAATCAAGCACATATGATGAAGATATAAATAAATGTTTGATGATAGGCAGCCGATCGACGATGGGCCGATTTACCCTACTTCAATTTCACCTTTGTCTTTATGTGGCATCTTTGAATGTTTATTTTTAGAACTTCTCTTTGAATGGTTTCTTTCATTTGGCCTTTGTGTGTCTATGTTTAAGTTTAGTACTGCCCTTTTTGTAACTTCTTTGTGTGGCATTTGTGTGTTTGTGTGCGTTTGAGCTTCATTATATGGTTTGAGTTTAGCCTTTCTCTTCTACTGGCTTCTTTGTGTGTCCCTTGTGTGTGTGTTTTAGATTAGTCCTTGTTTTGTGGCTTCTTTGTGTGTGCTCTTCGGTTTAGCCCTTCTTGTTTTGTGGCTTCTTTGTGTGTTCTCATTAGTTTAGCCCTTTCTGTTTTGTAGCTTCTTTGTTGTGGCCTCGTGTGTGGGTGTGTTTTCTGTTTCTTTCTTCCTCCCTGTTTTTGTCTTCCCCTCTCTCCTCCATCACAATTGCAAACATAAGATACAAATTGCAACAGCATTTGGTGCTGCTTCTGTGAAGAAGAAGAAGAGGAAGAAGCACTCAAGAAGCTCTTGGCATTTGTTACATAGTGTCTAAGAGAAAAGAAAGGGTTTGGCCCTTGAGAGTCAAGTCTTTTTCTGTTGAAAGTTGGGGAACTGTGCAAGTTTGTTTTGTGTATGTGTATGTGCAAGTTTGTTTTGTGTATGTGGTTTTTTCTCTTCCCTTCTTTGGGTCTCTTTTTGTTTTGATTCTACTTGCTTATAGGTAGGGTAATGTGTTGTTTTGAACTCTGAATCTTTTTTGTGCTTGGAATGATAGAAAAAGAACAAGGGTGTTTAGGAACAAAAAAGTTTCCGAGGTTTTTGGGTGTTGTCAAGAACAACATAGTCATGTGATCCATGTGTGTGCTCTTTGGGCTTCTCTTGTTTTTGGTTTTTGGCTCTGATGGGTTGGTTTTCTTCATCCTCTTTGCTCGTTTGAAACCTTGATAACGTCCTTATCCATGATGGGTTTGGAATCCGGATGAGAGAGAGAGAGAGAGAGAGAGAGAGAGAGAGAGAGAGTTGAGGAGCTGTGTTGAGTTTGAGAGATTTGGAAGGATTTTGTGGTGTCTTTTGCAGAATTTTCTTTGGGGGTTGCTGCTGGCACTGATAGGAGAACGGGGTTTTTGTGTTGCAGTATGAATCTGTCGACCTCCGGCAGCAGTCCATCTGAGGATGAAGATGAAGATTGTGTCATCACTCTCGTGAAGTCTGGCAAGAGTAATAGCGCCATACCCATCACCACCGCCATCACTACACAACCTGCAGGTTTGCGAGGAGGAGACTCCTTGGGTTTGTTGGGTGTCAAGAAGGAGAGGGCGGAAAATGGGAACCTTTATGTGTTTCTGGATGTGAAGGAGGACGGTGCACAGGGTATTGATTCTCCATTTGGCTCAGATCCGCTTGAAGAAGAAGAGTGTGGAGGAGATGATGATGGGGTGGAAGTCTTTGGGAATATTGAAGATCAGCAGGTGCCTGAAGAAGATGTTGGGCGGCCACAGCGAAAACCTGTGGACCTGACGCCCTTCTTGTCCTACCTCTCTAACTGCATCAACGAATCGCGAACAACTGAGCAGCAGGTGAGCACTGTGATTTCTGCAGAAGAAGAAGAAGAAGAAGAAGAAGAAGGCTTCTTCGCCGGTAGCGGCGTCCAGGCAACAGTTGAGATACGTCTTGACTCTCCCGCCTCTTGTGTCGTTGCAACTGAACGCAATGATATCAGCAGCAACGAAAAGACTGATGTTCTTTGGGTACCCAAGGAATTTGCCAGCATTGGTGTTGTTGGGGCGCCGCCACCAGACCTCAATTCTGCCTCCGCCGTCACTCTTGGAAAGATTGCTCCAGAGAGAAAAACAGTTAACCCTCTCGGAAGTAGTCCAGAGAAATTGTACGATAACGGCGGCACTCAGGCGATGGAACTGGATCATCCTGTCTCTTCCCCAGCTGCTGCTGCTGCTGCTGCCCCTGGGGATGAAGAAGATGGAATCGAAGAAGACGACTGCTACGACGATGGAGCATATGGCTGTGAAGAGGATGCATTTGACGCAGATGGGGTTGAACCTCAGAAGCAAGAAACCTCTGGATCTGCTGCTCAGGAGCAACAAGATTGCGTTGAAACCAAGGAGAAAGCAGCAGCAGATGCCGAAGAAACACAGGAGCAGCAACAACAGGTAGCATTATCTCAAACACCCACATGCTCTGAAAGCAGTGAAGTTAGCAGAGAATTCAGTACTTTGGGCCCAGAGATCTGTGCAATGGCACTGGCCAAGATCAGCAATAACACTGATGATGGTCTCAGAGTTGAGACCATGGACACACCCATCTCTCCTCCCACTTCTGCAGCAACTGGGAGTGACATGACTGCAGTGGTGGGGACAACAAATCAGACTTCCTCCTTGACAGCAGGAACAACAAGAAGAAACCTCATACCTCCACTCAGCATGTTTTCTTGGTGCGGAAACCTTCTCAAGAAGCTTCCTTCAGGAAGATTTGAAATTCAGAAATCTTTTGAAAATTTAGAATTGCGGAGACCACGTGATGATTCTTCACCTTGTAGCTCGCAGTCACATGGCCCTCTTGGGAGCTCAAAGGGCTCAGAGTCCAACAATCCTATGGTGAAGAGGCGGGGGGGATTGAAGACCAAAAAGAATGTGGCAGCATTGGTGCCTGCTTCCTCTCTCTGCAACAGCATTGGTGAAGAAGAAGAACATGGATCTGAGAAATGTGAAGGAAGTCCATCATTGGGGGTGGTTTCGACACCATTGCAAATCCATAATTTGAAGGGAGCTCCCAGAAAATGCCGGGCTCTAAGAAGAGTCGTGAGCCCATTCGAGTATGAGGAGAGCTGGAAGGGATTGATGCCACCCAATGGTTTAGTTCCTGAGAAAGAGAGGTATTGGTTTTTGCTTTTCTTGGTGAGAGAAAATAGAGAATTTTTACTTCTTTGTGGTGCTTTGTTTTGAGCTCATTCCCTTTGCTATGTAGATCTTGTATCGACAATGTAGGAAATTGAGTTATGGGTATGTATGGGGATCTTGTATAGTATGGCAGATATGGATGGCTATGGTACTCTGTCAACATTATGACTACTACTATCTTGCAGACAAAAGGTGATACAAGCGCTTTACACATTTGAGGAGTTACGTGCACATCTTAGAGAGGCAGAAGAGCGGCGAGTAGCTAAGGGCAGGGCAGAGGGGATTGCATGTCGGGAGAGACCAGACCTGAAAGCTGGCACCGAAATGAGGCTGCGGGGACTGCAGGTGAACAGCAATGAGTATATTGGGAATGTGCCAGGAGTCTTTGTGGGTGACCGTTTCTGGTACAGAATTGAGATGGTTGTGATTGGCCTTCACAAGCAATTGGAAGCAGGTATTGCCTTTATAAGCAGAATGAAATCGTGCTCTGGCATTTCAGTTGCCACAAGTATTGTAATGAAACATTCAGGAAACCCATACCGAGATGATAGAGATGATGGAGAGTTTATCACATACACCGGCCAAGGAGGGATGTCAAACCGATCTGGTGCTGCACACAGTGTTGCAGACCAGGTGTTGACTCGGGGAAATGAGGCACTCAAGAATAGCTATGAGGGTCACTTGCCGATTCGTGTTATCCGAGGTGAAAAGGATAAGAGAAGCCCAACGGGTGATGTGTATACCTATATTGGCCTTTACCATATCCTTCAAATGAGATATGAACCTGGGAAAGATGGGAATTTGGTGTACATGTTTGATCTTCAGCGTCAGGGAGGTCAGCATCCACTCCCTATTTGTGCATCAAAACCTGTCCCACAGATTGCCAATAAAGCAACAGGTTTAAGCACATCCCTTTCTCTGAAGCGAAAATGGGACAATTCGCTGGAATCTGGTGATGCAAGCAGTCCTTGTTCATCAAAGGAACAATGGGGAATTCCAGTAGACTTTTCTAATGGGAATCAGGCTCTCTATGTGAGGGGATCGTGATGGCCAACTGAATAGAAGGTACATCTCCCCATGAAATGGTTTGACCAGGCACATTACAAGGAGCTCAGATGTCATATGACATTCCCAGTGATGGAAGGTGATGTTACAATTGAAGATTAGACCAAGAGCTTTTCTTGAAGGGAATTGAACAGTTGCTTTGGAACTGGTGAACCCATTGTATGCTCTACAGGAAACAAACCAGTTTTAAAGCTGGAACTGGCCTGAGTCTGTAGCATAGACTGGTAGTCTGCTTCTGAGTTCAATGACTTGGGAGTGAAGATTCTTTGATGAGGCATCCTACTGCTCTTGTAATGTTTCAAATGATTGGATGACAATGCAAGGGGTTGATGAATGAATGATTGGCCCTACCGAGTTTGCTTCACAGATTTGAGTTTCACAACCCAGAAGGTTGTGGTTGCTTGAATTTTTTTTCTTTCTTCATCAAGATTAGCCAGCATTATGGCTGGGTTTTCCATTGCCACCAGACTTGGTCCAGAAACTCAGTAGGTGGGCTAATGTCTGACATTGACCTGTAGCCACTGGTGGGAGCTGATGAAATTAGTGGGCATGTTGCAGTGACTGGTCCATATTGTGGTGATTAGTGCCTACCTGTTTTGACTTGTGTTGCTGTTGACACTCACTGATCCTGTCTTGGTTCCTCTTGCAGATTGTTTTCATTTTCATCTTTTCTTCATTTGCTTCTAGAAAACTGTTTTCTAGTTCTGGGGCTTTTAAATTTTTCTCCTGCAGTATGACCTGAAATCTAAAAGAAATCTGGAACCTTATTTATAAGATGATCTCATGGTTTCTATTCAGGTGGCACTGCAATCATAAGTATTGAGTAGTTCTCAATTCTCCTGAAGCTAAATTGTTTTAAATCCTGGTGCAGTCTGAATGAGGATAACCAGTGGCTGGTTTTTTTTGATAAGTAAGAATCTGAATGGCAGCTAACATTATGATCAACTTTTCATACTGCTACGGAGTTGAATTGTACGTTTAAAAACTTCTCTTGTAATTTCTTGGATCTATATGTGAGACAAAGTCCTCAAGGTTTATCCTGTGACATTTTTGACAAACACTCTCAACCAGAGTATGCAGGTATTGAAATGATTAGAATGCCTCATGTTCATTCCAATATTTCAATGTCTGCCAAGCTGGGGGTTATCAATAGTCAATTTTACAGGCTTTTGAGACTTTGTAACTGTAAGAAGTTTTTTGTCTTTAAGGTAGTCAATCTTATTGTCTTTCCAAAGGTAAAAAGCTACCCTTCAAAAATTCTTCTAAAGAGAACTAGAGGGTTGCCTATTAAAAAATTTCCTGTTTGGAATTTCTGGCATTTTCAAAATGATTTTGCTTTGGGTCTTGTAAGTGGGGAGCTTCTTGTAAGCCCGCTTGTTCATAGTCTTCCCTTGGTGTCCATTCCTTTAGTTTTTCTTTTACCCTTTTTGTTAGTTTGTGTTTTTTTGTCATGTCTGTATTGTCTTGGTTTGTTGCGTTTGTTGCTAGCAATTAGTATGGTTAAGTCTTCCTGTTGCTTTTGGAATTGTAGCAAAAACCCAGTTTGCAGGTGGGTGCTTGTGAATACCTTTACCCACTGCAGGTAGTTAATGAAGTCAGTGGGAAAGTTGTGGTAGGTAAGTCACTATTATCTATACAACTGTTGATGGTCCTTGAACAAGTGTGAGATTGACACTTTTGTTCATACCGGTGTGTTTTTTGTTTTTTTGTTTGTTCCGTCTTTTTTAGTTTGTTTCTTTCTGTGGCTTTCTGAGGAAGTGTTAACCTTGTTTTTTCTTCATTGTGAAAACTGGAGATTTCTTTGTTCTTGTTAAAAATATTTTCATACTGCTGCTAGAATGTGATATAAATCCAGGATGGAGATTCTTGTAAAAGTTGTTTGTCTGAAATTTTATGTAGATTAAATTGAATGTTGGATATGAACATCCTATTAAGTTATTTTTGTTTTGATATTTGTGCTTCATGCACTTAACTTTGAAGCTTTAGAGTTTTAAATATTTGTTTGTTGCTCGGGTGGTCAGTTTTATTGTCTTTCTGAAAAATAAAGGTTGCCTCCTAAAGATTTTGGTAAAAAATATTTAATAAGGTTTGCTCAATAAAGAAAAATTCTTTTTGGAAATTGAACATTTGGAGTACTTTGAAGCTTTCTTGAAAGGAGTTTTGGAAGTGATGAATGTCTTATTCCATGTCTATGTTTTTCCTGTTTGTTCTTTTCTGTGTCAGTCTTGGAAGTGTGAAGCTTCTTGTAAGTCCACTTGGTCTATGTTTTTTCGTATTGTCTTTATCTCTGTTTAATCTCTTGTTGCATGTTTTCTTGTGTTGTTTGTCGTCAACTAGTAACACGGTTGTATTCTCAATGCTTTTGGATACTATTAGGTTAATGTTTACACAAGCCTTTACACATTGTAGGGAGTTGGGGAAATCAATGGAGAGCTTTTGCTACAGTAGTCATTATCATACATGTTATTATTGTTGATGGTCCCTTAACAAGTTTGAGATTGGCACTTTTGTTGGCTTTGCCCATAGGGAAGAGCCTATGTAGTAGCACAAGATTTGGGGATAAGATTTTGGCTAAATCTTCAACCAATTTGTGACAATTATGCATTTGATAACATGATGATGTAGAGGTGTTCCATAGAAGTGCATGCATGCACAAGTGTAGTCGGAAATCCATTCAAAGGGAAGTTTTAGTTTGTACCTTTGGTAAATGGGGGGTAAATGGGTACAGTTATTCTGCGACAAGTTGTTTTTTCATATTGCAAGTATGTTTATTTTGGTTTTTGGTCATTGTCTTCAATTTGTTCTATGGTCCTTTGTTGTTAATTTTGTCTATTCTTCTATAGAAATTCTATGATTTAATTAATAATGGGCAACATTGGATGGCGCATTGGTGGGTGGTGAATCTGTATGGCCCATTAATGAATATGTATGGTGTGCTTTGTGAAGGGGTATTAAAAGAATGGTGGCAATCATTTTACGAATAGAATAGTTTGCTTGCAGGCTTTAAAAAACAGATGTTGACGAATAGGCATGATGTGCTTTCTAGAACAGGTATTATTAGTTTAGGCAAAAAAATTGGTGGCAACCATATCTGCCAATAGAATATGCATGTGATTAATGAGATGATTGAACATGCATTCAAGAAGGTTCAATTATTTTTCCTTTTTGGGGGGTGGGGTGTGAAGATGGAATTTCTTTATTCTTGTGTTCTTAAGGTTTTCAATGGGTTTCCATGATGTTTTCCAAGTTCCCAATGTGGTCCACAAGTGTGTTCCCAATAACTCATTTTATTTCATATCCTTTGCCCAAAGCTCTCTTTTTTCACCAAAAAGGTGAGGCAAGGGGAAACATTCCATTGGGGAGGTTTTCAAGTTGTAGTTTTTTTTGATGATGGGCCAATCAAAATGCCCTGTTCCAAAGAAAAGAAACCTGAGAAACAATCCATCTAATGAATAGGAGAGGAAAGGTCAATTCTTAAACACGTATAAACCTTCTCATATGCTTTGAGTAGTGTTCGTTTGCAATTCAAAACTCATTCAATTTTAAATATAAAAATAGATTTTTCCCGATGAATGTGTGATTGTGAAACTGATTTGGGCACCAATTGTTAGGTCATGTGATAGCTCAGCTATCAACTGATTTGCTATTTCATTTTCTGGATAGGTAAATCATTTTGATTGTCCACCTTCATGTGTAGGATCCACGTACATGGTTCTATTGCAATTGTAGACAACCATTGAGTTGTTTGGTCAAGAGAAGGAATATTACTGAAAGTTTGACATCCATGCAAAGATGATTTCTTAACCCATAATTTTATATGATTTTATGTTGATGAACACTTCACTATTTAGACTGAAAAAAAATGGCACAAAGTCTGGTACTTCCTTCAGTTCTTCATACCACTATAATGGATTAACATGATTGTCCAATTCTTTCTTGAGAGACAATGTGCTTCTGGTGAGAGGTGACATATGTCTTCCATACAATGGCAATTGTAACATAACTCAAGAGAGATGCCAAAGGTGAGCTGAAGTGCATGCATGAATTTGATACCCTGTAATACTTCCCAGCTCATTTTGGAGATGCTACTATGAGAATCTCAAATGGGAATTGATCTTGAGCAATTTTAGCTTGCAATGCCAGTAAAAGTGACTGATGACCAGGAGATCAAACCCTGAGGATGCTGAGGAAATTCAGAGAAAATGCAGCAGGTGCCTTGGTGGTGGTGCACAATATACTCCCCACCATACACCAGATGCAGAAGCATGGAAAGGAAAAGAAGTGAGATTTCAATGTCAGAAGATGACCTAAACATGTGACTCAGAGGAGTTGGGAAGAGATGAAACCCAAAGCTAGTAGCACAGCACAACCTTGCACCTTTTCAGGATTTAACACAATTTACCAAACAGATTGTTTATTTGACAATCAAACAGAAACTGACCATGGAATCTGTTCATACCAATTCTTCAAATACTAGTGACCAAGAAGAAGATTCAAGGTCTAGGCCAAGGAACCAGTTCCAGGTTTTGGTGTTTCTAAAAATTCACATCAAAACTGCAACATAGTGCACAGGATCTCCGAAGAAGGCGACTTGAGGACCTTCAAATAGATTTACAATTTTCTCAACTCTACATTTGTGAACTGTCTCAGCTCAGATAACGCAAAAGCACACCATCATTGCCCAAAACAAAGCCTTTATCATTGACAAACCTGCACAATCAATGAACTAACATAAGTCGAAACCACCAGCTAGCAGTATATCACATCACACAAAACTGTATTTAGCTTACAATTGCACACATTAGTTGTATCTTTCATGCTTGATAATACCTAGCAGCTAAGTCTGTTACAATTGAAGGCCTGACAGAACATACAGATGCTGGAATTGGAATCCCATTTTCTGAACTGAATCTGTCAACTGTTATTGTCATGAACTCAACATGATGTCCCCTGGGGTTCTTTTGCAAAACGGAAGGGAGGTGATGACTTACTTCACAGAATACAAGTTTGCAGCAATGCTGTCAGCCACTTTATCACGCACCCAGTTCTTGCCCCCATCCAATGTTCTCAGTAGAATACCACTTCCGCCTGCTGCCCATGCCTCATCCTAACATACAAGAACTCAGAGGCTTATGAATTAGGAAACCCAAGGAGCCAAGATACAGACCAAATGACCACCATGAAACTACCCTGATTACTTGTTATTGCTGGGTGGCAAGTTCTGCTAGGGTTTAGCTCCAATGCTAACCCGACGAGAATCTACCCATCTGTAGGATCTTTACAATTTGCAACCCAGTAGATGGCCCAACTGCTTCAGGTAAAGTTATTATCTAGTTGGCATCCAAAAGACATATAACTGAATCCATAGGGCGATGGAAGGAGTTAAGACCTGACCAACACTAAAACACTTGATTGAAAGAGGTTGCAGCTTTGCTGGAATTGGTAATGTCAATAATCAAGAGATTGTTTTGGTTGAACTGAGACATTACTATCTAGCAAACCCTCACCACAGCCAGAAGATGAAGAGAAGGCAATTGAGATACCTTGGAGCGGTAACCAACATCCAAAATTCCAAAGCCTCGGCTTGAAATACGTGCTTCCTCAAAATCATCACTCACCTGCATTCTCACCAACTTCTCTACTGAGACATTTTCCTCATGAACCAGATATACCATGCATTCCCTACCTTGATGAAATACTTACTTTGGGCACCTGCAGTGCAGAGTGCAACTACCAAGAACTAGTAACAGTGACAGAAAGAGGATCCACAGAAGATGAAATAAATTGGTTTTACGCTATCCAATTTGAAAATCTCCATCAAACCACTGCACGAGAGTTGATAGAAGATCCTCTCAGCAATAGAGAATCCCCTAAATCAATTTGATCCCAAGCAAGCTCACAAACTCCTGCAATAACTACTATACTCCTATTTTCTGGATCAATGGACTGAAACCAACTGAAATTCATAGTCTCCATCAACAGCCTCCTATGAGAAGCATGATCAGGTTGCAGTTGAATGTCCACAATCAGATAGGATCCCATTAGCACTGACCAGGTCTTGTCAGAGTACTTGCTTGTGACTTCACCCTTAACATGATAAAACTATAGAAGACCTAACCTGGTAACAATGAAAGAAAGCATCCAAACACAAGGTGATGAAGAGGAAAGATGTGCTTACACCAGTCCCTTTACTGAGGAAGAGACCACCACCACGAACAACCAGCCACAGCCCCCCATCTGCTCGCCAGCCCATGTTCTGAATTCGCCGTGCACTTGACCGGTTGTGGGGTTGCCAGTATGGCTGCAGAGTTCAAATATTGTGCATCAGAGAAAAAGAGGCAATATGTCACCTCCTGCACGATGATTCTTATGGGTTTCCTTTCTCAGTTAGGAAGGCAGATGCAGAAAGGAAATAGAAATCTAGGCTAAGACTGTTGAAGAAATGGAAGACTGTTGGCCTCTTTGTTGAACAAAGGTTGAGTGAAGTATTTTCTCTGACAGTTCCTATTGCAGAGAGGTTCAGTGATAATCTAGTTCAGAGCATCAACCTGCATATTGTGTATATAAGTTACACAACTTACCTGACCAGGCTCCCAGGTTAGGTAGAAATTGCCACGGCTGGAAACAGCCACATAATCACCAGCTGGAGAGCGATTAACAGTGTTAAATGTGCCTGTGTAGTAACTGGCTCCACTGATTCCACTTGACACAGTCCTGTGGACATGAAGAACGCCTCATCTATTAGAAAATAGACCCTACAATATGTAACAATTTGAAGATGATCCACTATTTGTAGACCACAGCTTCAGACCAAAAATAGAAACACAGATACATTGTGTCATGTGTTTCGGTTTCACCCTTAGATTGGATTGGTTATTAGACATGTAATGAATGCAGCAACAAAGAACAGTGTCCATAGCAATTCCTCAAGCCTTGTGATCACTTTGGAGGCCAGAAACAAGAGCAGGAAAAAGGGTACCGATTAAGTGTAGCAGAGACAGTTTCCTCCACTGCAGCCTTCCAATTGTAGCCCATGTTTGAGGTCACATAGATTGCACCTTCATCTGTTACAAGCTCAGCACTTTTCTCTCCTGTTGCTTTGATTACAACCTGTGGGTATAGATTGGGGACCATATTAAAACTTGTAAGGGGGAAACACCTTTTTCTGCAGTATATTACCACCATTTCTGCAGTATAAAAACACAAAATTTATTCATTACCACTTTTTCCTCTCTGTCATTGAGAAACTACTCCCTTCCATTCCCTGCAAACAAATTCTGAAACCAGTAACAGGCTACAAATTTTGAAGAATATTGTCTGTGAGACCTAGAATGCCATAGAAAGGATTTTCTGGGGTAGCATACAGGATTGCCAGGGAGGCGTGAGCTGAGAGGGACGCGCTCCCAGCTATTTCCTGAATCGGAGGTGTGCAGAAGTATTGCAGGTTTGCCAATAATCCAGCCTTCCTTGCCCTCAAAACTGATGCTGTTGAACCTGTAAATCAGCCTAGATTTGCTTAAAACCTGTTTGATGCATTATTGAACTGGCAAATGTCAAAGAACCTGTAAACATCTTGCTGAATGACTTAGCCTAAATGCCTGCTGACCATGCTACCAAACTATACCAGAGGCTTTATAGATCCAACACTCTTTCTCAATCCCTAAGCAGAAAATTGCAACCTGCACATCCATGCTAAAGGCCATAGTTGCACCACCAAAACTTCTACATTGTCACAGATCCTAACTCTGACCATGCTTATCCAGTGCAATACAATTACACCATGTGTTGTGAGAAGAGAGGCCACCTGTAGTTGAAATCTTCATCCTCAGCTGATGGGATGGAACGTGGAGTCCAAGTACGTCCACCATCTTTGGTCTCCAGTAGTGTCTGTCGGGTCCCAAGCAGAAACCCTGGAATAAAGAACTGTCAGCTTACTGAACTTACAACCAAACCTTGAACCAATTTTGTAGAGATTCTAAATGGACAAGAAATCAAACCATATCTGAGGGATAGGACACACAGGCATTGTGTGAGTGGATAGACAAGCTTTCATCACCCAGCACTCATATAAGGGCATCAATCATCCACAATTGGCCAATGGATTCCAGAATGGCAACACCCTCTCATGGACACCTAGCAAGTGGTTGTGAAATGGCAAAGAAATGTTGCAAGTGGTTGTGAAATCAATCACCAGACATGACAATCTGACAATTGAGAAAACATCATCAATCAAGGAGGAGAAAAATACTTGAAAGTTTTGTGAGCGGAGGACTGAAACACTTAAAAACAAAATGGATGATGCCTCTTCTGCCAATTAAGCACGCCTCTAAAATCCCTCTCCAGCAGCCTTAGATTTACTGCCTCTTCTACTGGATACTATTGCTGAAGAAAGCTCTTGTTGGGGAATGGATGCTATCATACTGGATGACATCTACTTGAAGAGAGCTTTTCTTCAGGCAGGTAATGCCATCAGAATCTGTGGCCACAAGTAGGGATAAACCCTTGATTACAAGAAAATGCATCATTGATGCTTGCTTGGTTGCAAAATTCTTCCCTGAGGATATGGAAGCCTAGATTTCTGGATATATATAGCTCTTATTGGTAAGCAATCATCCAGCCAGAATTCAACCCTCAGTTAGTTGCAAGAAAGCTATAAACCCTAAACCACAGGGTTCTTGACTTCTTGCTGAACAGGAGAAGAAGATGGGAGCAGCACATTCACCCAAATCCATCTTCAAAGGGGGGGGTATACAAACGCATTAAAATTCTCAACTTATAAAAGAAGAAAGAGAAACCCAGTCTCCCCATTCTCTCATCCAAGGGTTAGAAAGCCTTCAAAGGGTCTCTCATAAGGCAAAAATGCATAAGAAGAAAGAGCCCAGTGCAATAGCACAATTGTTCCTATAAGGTTGCAAAAACACCTGAACATTCCTGTGAATTGGCAAGAAAGAAATTACAATCTCGCTGAATTCCTCCTGTAAAGGACCCAAAATGCAGAACTATCGAAATGGGGGTGTACGAGGATTCAGTGGAATAACCTACCATGGTCCGGCTCGTCGGGTACAAATGCGAGATCCAGAAGCACCACACCTGGGTCGATGGGCAGAGGAATTTGTTCCCAGTCCGATAGAGCTTCCTCGGCCCGAACTCGAGCGCCTAAAGAGAGCGTAAGGGCAGCTGTACCCACACCCAGGAATAGCTGCCTCCGCCCTAACTCCTCAGCAGCAGCAACAGCAGGAGCAGCTGACACTTGCCCCTCAATTTTGTTGAACTCCTCAGCACCATGAGCCCCTTGTAGCACACCCTTGCATAATTGCGCGGCTCTGGTGATAATAACGGAATTTCCCTTGACACGAGAGAAAGATAAGGGAACAAAACAAGAAGAAGAGGAAAAAGGAGACAACAACGAACCTCGGAGCACAGCAGAAGAAGAAATAGAAGAAGAAGAAGAATTAGGGGACAGTGCAACGGCGTGCTGAGGTGCAGCATTAAGCAAGGCACAAGTTTGCAGACCCGTGATGACGGCCATTGAACCAAGTTCCCAACACGAACAAGACGAAGAAGACCAAGGAGCTTGCGCTGACGGCTTGTTACGAAGCAGGGCAAGACAGCCAGCCAGCCAGCCTCTTGTTGGTGTTCTATCCACTTGGAGATGGAGTGCGGACGGGATTGTGTCCGCTCACTGGCGTCGTTCTCGCTCATCTTTATCTCCACAAAACTCCCAAAATCATCAGGGTTTCACATGGCCGTCTGAAAAGTGTCCGGTAAGTGGTGAGGGCCTGTGCATACCCTGCTGCTTATGGTCGTTCGCTCATATCCAACAATCGGAGTGAACCAACGGCCACCAGCAGCGCACTATCCATTCGACTTGGCTCCTGTTTTCACTCACTTATGAAGGGAACCATACCTCGGTTGAAACTCGTGGTCAAATTCTATTCCAATGGGTTAGGTAGGTGTTTGAGCTACCAATGTCATGCATATACCCGGGTTCATTTCTAACAAGTTGGCCAGATTTTTGTAGTGTATTTCAAGATATTCATACAAAATGTATTATGGTTGTTTGTTGGGCTTTCCGAAAATTTAGGTTGGCTTTTCATTTTTGTAAAGCTTGGTGGCCATTTTTTTTCCCCCCTTGTCATACCCATCAAGTATATGATGGGTACTTGTTTAGTATCATGGGAAAAAATAAAGAAATAAAAAGTGACACTTGAATTTTATGCCATGTAAGGCCCATGAAATTTAGGATTCCTTTGACTCTCACCTCAAGATCCTTTCTTTTGATAAAACACTTATCCTTGGGTTTTATCTTACATTAAACATTCATTCACACACGTGGACTAATGTTAGTAATAATTAGTTTCACAAATTATACCTTGAGTTCAAACAATTTTTAACTCAGTTGCATCTTTACACTTTTAACTTAAAATTTATTAAAAGAAAAGATGGTTCAACTTGAAAATGAAATGGTTCAAAATTTGTTTGAACTCTTATAAGAAATAGAAAACAACAAATTTGACTCCAAATGACAAAAAAAATTTGAATTCAAACATTTGCAACAAAAAAAATACAACAAAAGTTAATAAAAAACAAGTAAATCAAAATGCATTGAAAAAGTTGAAGTGCATAAAATGAAATGCGACAATGACACCACAAGAATTTTTTTGAAAAGCTTGAATTATGTAGAACATGACAAAACAAATGGCAACAACAATTAGAATGAATTCACAACTTTAAGCGCACTTAAGGTCCGTTCAGACCCCATGATAGTGGGGTCATTAAAAATGTAAATAGTTATCAATGTTCAAACATGTAAAAATATGTCAACAATTAGGTGACATAGTAGTTTATGTGGCATACTAACATTCATTTTAACTTTTTGTGTTAACACCAATATTAACATAATGATGTTGTGTTAAAAATCTTCATAAATCGTAGATTTCAATGTTTAATGACATCATTAAACTAACACCATAGAATCTTGTATAATAGCTTATTGACATGATGGCCTTTTCCCACACGATCACCTATGCCATTGCCTTTGCTTTGTGCTTTAACCATCGCCTCCACTATTTCAAGTTCAGAAGCTCACCAACCATCATGGAATCAAATTTTGGGGATGCCTCAAATGTGTGCAATTCCTACTAATTCGCATATGTAGGTAAGTTTTTTGCAATTTTTGTTTCTCAAATTTTATTTTTTTTGTAATAGCTTTCAAGTTCCTTTTTCTGTAATCTAATTCTCTGACACCTTATACAAGTTTTTGCAAACTATTCATTTTTTACAAGAGAAATGGACAACACAACAAATGTTATTTTGATGGAAGCTACATGGAAGAAAGAAAGGGAAAACAAGTAAAAATAATTCATGTCACCACCATGGCAATTGGAAATTAGACGAGATTTTTGTATGGATTGATTATAAGCACAAAAAGCATATCTATTAAAAGCAAATTGTGGATCCTCAAGGAAACATGGTCCCTATAGCCCAAAAGTGGAACGAGATTGTAGAATACATGTAAGCAAGAACAAAATCCAAGAAAATGCTAAGAAATGACAAGATGTGCCAGGATAAATGGAATTCCATCAATGGTGACTACAAAAAGATTTCCAACTACTACAAAGGTATGGACCATAACACTTCCTATTGGGATTTATCATTAGAGGATTAAGATAAATTTCACTTATTGAGACAATTCAATGAAGATTGTTACAGTGCCATTGAGGAACATCAATGTTTCATTACATATGGGGGATTTAAATGCATTAGGAGATGGAGTTTTTCATGGCTAATCAACGAGAGAAAAATTAGAAAAAAACTTACATACAAGTCCATCAATTCGAACAACTTGCTCGTTAATGCAAGAATTTTGTGGAGATGAATTCGTTCTAGAGGAAAGCTAGGATCTTCAAGAATTTAGTCAAGCTCCTAATGCAAGACTTAATTAAGACAATGTGATCAATCTAGAAAAGTATTCATAATCGATTAGATCAACTCTATCACAACCCTAACATTGGGTTTGTGATTAAATGTGAAGTGTAAGGGCCATGAGGCCGAGAGTGTGTTTAGGGGTGAAACACACTTTCACAAATGGGGGAGAGTGCAAAGGATGAAGCCCAATGATTCCTAAGTGCACTCCCATTTTGGGAATTGCACTCATGCGAGAGTTGCGAATGTTTGGAGCATTGGTTGGAAAGGAAAAAAAACCCCAAACTAGGCCCCCATGACACCATTAAAAAGGTCTTGAAGTGTAAATGCTTAAAGTGTCTTCTCATTGTTCATTTAGACCTAATTTGCATGAGTTATGATCAAAAGGAGGGGTAGGAGTCAAATTGAGAATTTGATTTCCAACCACAAATCCTTTGAAAGCAGGGGTCAAATGAGGTCTGATTGGGGCGTGCTATACACCGTTGGAAAGATATTTTTGAGGCATATAAGATATTGCCTTCACATTTTAAAAAAAGGCTTGATTTGAGAAAGATATGAATGTCCAAAGTTTTGGGACAATAAGAGTCCTAGTTTTGGGATTCCCATTTGGTAGTCTCAGGGAAAAGTGGTATTTAGATGTAGTCCCACAGAGAGGCACATAGTACACTATAAGGAGGGGACTGATGCTTCCTCCCAAAGGTTGCAAATTGTGTAAAACTTGTGCTTAAAGTTGTCTTTATTAAGTTCACCACACCACTTTCATTCGATTTGTACTAACCGCCTTCTTTTTTTGGTTATATAGGTTGACCTTATCTTGAGCTTTCACTTGTGAGTTCATCCTAGTCCCATCCCGGAACTCTAACACACCCTCATACCTTGAAGTGCTACGAGTTAGGGAACATGCCCCAATTATCTTCTTTTTCCATTGTTTTGTTCTAGGACCCACATTTGGGTCTTTTGAAAAGTTTGGGGGTGCATCAAACTCAGCTTCAACATCTTGCAAATGATTAACCTTTCTAGTTTTTTAATTCACATGACACTAATTAGAAGAAACAAACCACCAACAAATGTTACTGGAATAACTCTTAGGAGCACAAAAAGTTAAGAGGTAAAGATCGTAGATCGTCAATCTTTACACATCATTGAAACCATAGACCAAAACAATAAAGTCATTGTGGAAGACATGGATTAAATTAGTTTTATGTAATTAGTCATTAACAAAAATAAGACAAACTTTTAGGAAAATGAATGAAATAAGAAAGTTCACAAAATGCACAAGGGCATGGTTAGTGTCTTATCCAACTTCAACATGGTAATGTGCAATGTTTTCATTAAAGACTAGAATCTTGTGCCACCACTAATACAATTATTGAAATCTGATGAGGATGAACAACTGATGGTGAACAACTAAAACACATGAATTGAAGGATAAACATTGTGATTTAAAGGACAACATGCAAATGAAATTGATGATAAACCTTTTTGAATGGATTTTGACCTAAAACATAATAGAACATTAATTTGAATTTAATCTATAGTAACATTGCATTAGAACTAGAAATTATTTTGAACCTTTAAGATTTGAATCAAACTTGCAACATAATATTGGAATTAAATGTGATAGTCATTTGAAACTAGAACTTGTTGATCGTGGCAGTTCAAATATAATTTCGATGGAGTTCACAAAAAAAAATTTATTCAATTTCATGCTTTCCTATTTCCAAGGTATGTACGTTTTAAGTAGGAGTTTTTGGTTAAATACTGAAATCTTAGTACCTTCAAGAGGAGGTTCATACTCCATATTTCATGAATTTTGCCATATTGCTATGTTGTCTCCTTGTTATAGCAACATTAGGATCATGTTGAACTTCTTGTTCCAATTGAAACATTAATGCATTGACATCTACATCCCAGCCATCTAAGATCAAATTATAAAATGTGCAACATGTAATTACATTAGGTATGAATAGAATTGATAAGTTATTCTTCATTGACAATTCTCTAAAATTTTTCTTAAGAATCATGAATGTGTTTTTGAAAACATTTTTTTCCCTTAAAAGTTGCCTATTGTAAACAACCTCCAAAATTGTGTGTCAACTATTGGCATTCTGTTTATGAAGGATCATCAACCATGCTAGTAGGGGATAACCTTTATCCCCGAGAATGTAAGGATGAATTTCATTTTGGCATCCAAGCTCACTAGGGTTGAACAAGCCATTGTAAGTTGCTTCCTAGTAAAGATTACACATCCATGGTATTTTGGAGTCATTCATGGAACCCGATAGGTTCACAAATACATCACAAAGTGTTTGTCATGGTCAATAACAACTTGAAATTGGAGGCTATGTGCTTTTAATTTGTAGGAGTAAATGCTAGTAGTGAATGCATTTGTCAATTTTTGGATATGTATTTGTGTGCAATCAATTACACCATGGATTGAAAGTAATCCACACAAGTCTCTAAACCCTACCATAACCCAAGATAAATCTTCACCTTGTGGCCATCAAATTTGATTTCTAAAGACCTCATTAATAGTAAAGACAAAATTGTGGAGTACCATGTTCATTGAGGACTTTCCAATGGTAAACATTTCACTACATTGTAAGTAGTCAACTCCATGAAAGAATTTATAAAGAAAGCACTTGACCCTAATGCCAACATGAATGACAAACCTATATTTCGTGTCTTTTCTCGATAATTTGCACAATGAACTTTCTACCCATTCTAAAATGCTCAACCCACTTCTTATTGTCATACTGAATCATGAAAAAATGTGAGTACCATGTTGTATTTTGTGTTTTGACCCAATCACCCATGTTTGTGTTCATCGTCAAGTTGAAATTGCAACAAACTTGATGTTGATGTAGAATGATGTTGTTTTTCAAGGTTTCAAACAACAACTTGCGATCAACCTTCCAAAACTTTGCCATCAAATCTTTCATAATCAGTTTGTTTTCAATTTCACAAAACAATTGCAAGCCTTCTTAAATTTGCAATTTTTTTTGCAAAATTGGAAAGAAAGAAGAAATTTCGAAGGTGACATGGTGAGGAGTCGAAGGAAAATAGAAATGACACCCTTGAAGGAAAATACAAACTTGAAAAAAACCAATAGTTTGAAAACAAAAAAATTAATAGAAGCGAAAGGTCTGCATGATAGAAGAGAGGTCTGAGAAGTATGAGTGCACTTGAGAGCTTGAAAAAGCTCTAAAAATATGAGATGAAAGAGTGGGAAAGATGAAAAGAAAAAAATGTTATTCATAATGATAGCGTTTCAATTGATCATCATGAACAACATGCAACTAGCCTAAAACCTAAAGATATCCTAACTACTAGAAATAAGAGTACCTTGCATGAATAGAGATAGGCACTTTGTCATTGTCCTAAAATAGGGGCTTATATGAATAGGTTATTTTTTACTTTTTTTTTATAACACCTATGTTAACCTAACTTTATGGTTGTTTTTGAAATAGGTTACCTCTAGGTTTGAATGGACCTTTAGTAGATGGGATTGCAAGTTGAATGAGTATTCACAACACATAATGCACAAAAGCATTGAAGAAAAGTGAACAACATAAAGAACTATCATCATGAGGACATGGGGCATATATTATTGTTGAATTATATGGAAATCAAATTGCAAGAGCAACAATGCTTCAAGAGTACACAACACAATGCAAAAGTAACAAAGTTCGAAGGACATTAATAGATTGGAGCATGAATTGAATAAATAATCTTTCCACACAATGTGAGATTAGAAGAATGCAAAAAAAAAAAAGTAAACATAAGACACCATTGTCATGAAGGCATTGGGCACACATCATTGTTAAACATGAAAGAGATTATAATATTGAAAAGAAAAAATTAGGACATAGAATAAAAGTGAACATGCGAAATTTTTAAAAAAAAAATACATAACATAAATTAGAAGAACATAGAAAAAAATTTGAAAAACACAAAACACCATTGTCATGGATAGGGGGTGCACATAGGTGGTATTATTATATGTCACTCTTGACATGGCAAATGATACCATAGTCTAAGTTTGTAGATTTATTTTTAAAGGCACATTGAATGATGGTATTAAAAAAATGAATTTTATTGTGGTAGGTTAACTATAGTTGCAAATGTAAACTTAAAAACCTTAAATTTATATTCTATCTTAATTATAAGTTTTATTTTTACAATACCTTGACACTATGTGTGAATGTAACATTATATGCTAGTTAATGCATATGCAAGGATTAATGATAAGTTGTTAGTAGGTAAATAATTAAAATGAAAATAGAGATTAACTATTATAATTAGTGAAGGTATTAAAACCTTATGAACAAATGTTTTTTTATTCATGTGTTAGTGGTTCTTGGTTCATGACACACACTTACTAGGTTTGTTAATGATATTAAAGATAAAAAATAAGTCAATTCTTGGTTTTGCAATGGAATGCAAACTTAAGACACATTCTTTAAATTTCACAAAGAAAAAAATGTGAGTTTTCAGATGCCTAGATTAAAAGGAATTCATTAATTTGAGTTGAAGACAAAATCATTTTGCACAAACCAAAAACTAGGACAATTAATGCAAATTGAAATCAAACCAATGCATGGATAAGACACAAATAACCGACATTAACAAAACACACCACAACTTAGACTTGGGAGGAATCACCATTCTCTTCCTATACTATACACTTTTTGAGTAGCAACGGGGACTACATTGAAATGACAAAAGCTTAAAGAGTTACGAATCTCAAAAAATTCTCAAATTCTCCAAGTTATGAGTTTGCAACTTTGCAAGCTCATAATGTTCAAATATGAATTTTGATTTAAAATTTCAAGGGCAAAGTTGTAACATTTGAGGAGGCATTTCCAATGCCATATTGCATGTTTCAATTAGTGGTCATTCGACCTTGTTCCCAAGTTTGACATTTGGTGCTTTGGTTGACCATATGTTTTGAATTTTCAAAACAAGATTTGAAAAGTCTTGAAGAATAGTTGAGGCATGAGAGTGTCAAGACTATTCATGGTAAACAACAATCTTGAGCCAATTTTTGAGCATAAGCATCCTTCATGAGAATTGAAAGGCCCTCCTTTAATCCATGCAATTTGTGCACATTTAGTTTCAAGACTTGGAACTGAACTTGAATTTGATAAGGTATAAGGGGTTCTTTTTGGAAAATAGCTGGTATTGGAGGTGCAAGAATTTGAATACCCTTGTTGAGAACCACGTCCCAAAAACACTAGGGGGAGAGCATTCTCAAAATAAGAGGCCTGTGCGAGGCAGAGCTGAATCACTGCATTGGGCGTAAAGCACAGCTACTGAACTCTCTAAATCTGAAAAGTTCCTCCTCCCAGCAAGAGGAACTTTCACTGCTATAAGGTGCCCTGTGAGTACACAGTGAAAATGACAGCATTGCTTTGCGAAACCAGTGAGAGTTGAAATCAGAGGTTCCACCAAATTGAAAATTAGCTAGAAATGAAACCACAGGTTGTCCCCAAAACGCCAAGCAGAAAAATACTAATTATTCCAAGGTTTACATAAAATCTTTTTTTTCTGCCAAATCTTGTGATTTTTTGGATTAAAAAATGGGGAAGTTTTCTTGGAAATTTGGGTTTTTCAAGTGTAAAATTTTTGGCTAAAGTTTAGCAAAATTGGAAGAAGAGAACCCCTGGTACTACCCAAAGATTCATACATCAGATAAAACATGCAACAAGGCTACTGGATGGCGATTTTATCTTATTTTTCCTTCTATTTGGCACAAAGTCATCAAATCCATTTGCAAAGAAACAACTTCAAGAACAAAGTGAACTCAATGCAATAAGGCAGGACTCAAAATACTGTAGTACCCAGGCTGGTTAGGCACAAAATTAATAACTTCTAGCATTGCCAAAAATTTTGAAAAATATTTACCTGCCATGCCAAAAAATCTGAAAGAAACTTTCAAGCACACTATCTTCATTATTTATTATGGTGCCTAATTATAAAATATTATCATACTTACTGCCAAAAGAAATGACAAAAATATAATGATTATTAGGTACCTTGCTGCCGAACCAATGTCAGCCTTTAGTGCAGTTTCTATATTAATGAAAACCTGCAGCCTTTGAAAATTTCTGACCCCGTGTTAGTTTTTCTTTGCGAATTATTCTTTCAAAAATTTGAAAAAATTGCAGTGTTTTTCTTGGGGTTTCTGAATGCCAAATTCGAATTTAAAAAATAAAATAAAATTCACCAGATCCTACATCAGGTTCCAGTACCTAGTACCCAACAATATAGTTCAGGATGCTTACTTTCATATATTGTTTATAGCCAAATTTGTTTAAATTGTCTTAGGATGATCACCACTCTGCATGCTACATCACAAAATTGAATTTCATGAGAACAAAACACTTCAAATGGCATCAAGATATGTAGGTGAAGGTACCTGCTACTGATTATTTTGGGTAACTAAAGTACTGGTGAAAATCATAATCACTGCCATTCAGTTGCACTGGAAGTGTGTTGATCTGACAGCTAATGTCCATTAGGTCTAACCAGTCAGACATCAAATCCTGAAAATTGAAATCCTGATCAGCAGCATCGTGTAGCAGCTGCTGCTGTTGCATGTGACAGAACTCTGGATCATCTGCAGTAGTAATACTGGATGCTGCACACAGTTCATCAACTGTGCAGGCAGCGTCGTCCAGCTTCGACATCCACGACGTGACCGACGTCGTTGCAGCTAGCTCATCTGCAATCTCCTGGTCCATCTCATGAATCTCGTGTTTTCGATGTGAAATCATACCTACTGAAGTTGAATTTTCTGGGTCGGCTGTGATCGGACATGCTGCTGCTTGATCATCATCCCCGCATGAGCTGCTTATAGTAGTAGTAGGAGGCTTAGTGGGTGAGTATTGATGATCCATTACTATGTCTAGTGCGCCCTTACTGCAGCTAGGTTGTAATAATTGGGACATTGGTGCTGTATCATGATCAGCTGGCGGTACCAGTATTAGTGCAGGCGGATCAACGTCTGATCTTTGTCTTTTCTTCGAGCGATCATTGGTGTCATCGCTGCCGGAGCTGCACGTGTGAGTACCCATATAGATGACTTCGAAGAGGGAGGGATCCTTGTCTGTTGCCTGCACCATCTTCTTTGCATCGCAGTTCTTTAGGACGCACTTGTAGTATCCTCTGCAAGGCACAGGTCGAAGGATTAACTCATGAATCAGATCACAGAGCTCATGGTTCCCTCGATGCAATTGGGTTGTTTCCTATATCACAAGAAACTTTTTTGGCATGGAAATCTCTGACAAATTAAAGTTGAATGAACACAACATAGGAAAAGCTTTCCAAGGAATCGTGGGACCAATACTTGAACAATGTTTTATTCTAGTTTTCCGATTGTGAAACAGAGGGATCATTGTATTTTCCCATTGTCAAACAAACCATTTCATACTTGCATGGTCCCATAGAATTCGAGTTCTTCATGGTCCCACAGGGATTCTAAAAAAGTTTCAAGTGTGTTAATCATGTTCCAGGAATTATCCTGAAAGTTATAAGAGTTGATCTACTGCACCTACTGTAAATTTATCCACTAATTACTTACCTGCAAAAGTTTGAATTTTGGATGCTTTTGCTGCCGTATTTCTTCCAGCTTCGATGCCCATCATCTGGAATCGCCCTCTGGATGTGAATCCCACCAGCTGGTTTCTGAAGACGCTGGTAACTTACTACCCTAGTAGGTATCTGTTCTCCATCGCTAGCAGCTTCTCTTCAAAGGCAGGTCCAATGTGTAAACTAATTAGGTTCAAGTGAACACCCCTTTAAGAATTATTATTGCAAGAATGCACCAGCTCTAAGACATGTGCAGGTTCTACATGATCAAGTCACGACTTGCAATTTTTAGGTTCTGTGAATTAGAAGCGGAAAAAACATCACACTCTGTGTTATGGACTAAGGACATCTTTCCATTAGGCCACTATAATCACATATTCTGCCCCTTCTTTCACATGTGTTCATTTAAAATCCTCTAAAAAGCTCCTTACATATGGAATGTTTTCAAAGCTCATAACATTGATTTCTTACATATTTTCAACCCGATTACAGCTCTCCAATGAAAAGTTCCTGTCTATGCAAGGACGCACAAGCTCCGAGACATGTGAAGGCTTTACATGATCAAGTCACCACTTGCAATTTGCAGGTTCTGTAAGTTAGAAGTCAAAAAAACATCACACTGTGTGTCTTAGGCTAATAAGGACACCTTTACATTAGGCCATTGTGATCACATATTCTGCTTTTTTTCTTTTTTCTTTTTTCATTTCATGGAAACATGTGTTCTTCTAAAATTCTCTAGACAGTTCCTTACTTGTGATGGAATTTTTCCAAAGCTCCTAACATTGATTACCTACAGATTTTCACTCTCCAAAGAAAATGCTTGTTTATGCACCAAGAATCAAGGCCTCATGAATTCATTCAACTGCAATTGTCAACAACCGTACCTAGTAAAATCGCGTTTGGTACCAATTCGTTTTGTCCTCCTTGAGCTCATTGCAGAGCTCTGGCCATTACTCGTGTCGACCGACGTTCTTCGATTCCTTTTTCGTCGCTGAGAAATATATTTGTTTTCTTCAGGAATGACGTGGTCTCCATCATGGAGCAGGCTGGATAGGAAGCTACGAGGAATAATTGGGGACGTCATGACCACCTTCTTTAGGTCCGCTTGATGATTGTTTGAATCACTACCCGTCGCGACTTCGATCATGGCTGAACCGGCGCCTTCAATACCAGGACTACAGCATTCTCTTTCCATCCCTAGTGAGGGAATCCCTTCCAAGTTGTGTCTTCGAATGTGAGCCTCCGAGTCTGGAGCAAGCTCTACCATACTCAGCAACTCATGTAGACCTGCCTGATCACCTGCACATGGCGCATAATTCATATAAGACTAAAAATTCCAAATCACCTTCATTAAATCTTACTCACTAAGAGCTTTCCAACAATACCAAGAGCATACCCAAATTTCACTACAATTTTAGTGAAAAATTTGTTCAATATTCGATAACCTTGGTTGAAACATTATGAAACCAACTAGCTGGTGCACCCCTACTCATCTAGGGCTTTCCAATTGTACCAAGAATGAGGCAAGAAGGGTTGTTGTTTGGGAGATTTCAATGTGACAGGCAAACAAAACAAACAAACTAATTGCTTCATAGTAAGATGTTTTCTAGCTCTAGCAAAGTTTTGTTATGACCTTCACAATTGAAGGAGCGAGCTCAAGCTAATGTCTAGTAACTGAGCATACCTCAAGAATGACCTAAATTCACACAAAATTTCCCAAACTGAAGTCAGCCTGTAACGCTGGTAAGTCATTTGGATCGCCTATGAAGCTCTTATGTAGGCACCTAATTCTTGTGCAATTTTTGCATTGGTGATTCCTTGTCAGATCCTTGCTTAAGTTAACAGCCTGCTGCAACCACAGGTTGCTAGTACTGAAATTATATAATAGGAGCAAATATTTTCTTCTTATTCATAGAAGATCTAGAGCAAAACTGGCATCGAGAATTGCTATCAGCGAGCTATGCTCAGCAATAGAGGTACCAGCAGCAGCTAGGGCAGTCGAGGTTGTTGCAGGAATGTTGCTCAGGGAATTACAGGCGCTCACGGGATTCCGAGAAAAGTGCGGTCCTGTCCTTTGTAGAAGCCTAGGGCTCAAAGGCGGCTGCAGTTCCAGCTTGGAAATCATGTCATGTACGCCCAGTTGCAGGCTGGGATGGTGAAGCCTCATGGCCGGCTGCTGGCTGCGCACCTCCTCTAATTTAATCGGGAGTGTAGATGGGCATGCACTAGTTTGGCTTCCGCTTGCTGCAGCATTGAACTCTTCCATACGACAAATTGACCAGTCCAGTGAATTCTCAGTCCCAGCCGTGATAGGTGGTCTCGAGATCCTCTGTGGAACATTCAACTGATCCCTAATGATCACGAGCTGCGCCCCGTTGCAAGCTGCAGCTTCGAGCTGGCGCACCTGATCATGATCACCGGAAGACGTCGAAGCAACAGGTTCCCCGAACTCAGAACTAGAATACCACGTTGACGACGTTACGATTGTCTTCCACAGATCCTCTTGGTCGTTTCTGGCCTTGCTCAGGATCTCTTGGATCTTCTCGACGCTGCTGCACTGGCCATCGTCTGCTGATGCATCCTCCCACGGGTTCCCCCTTCCTGCAATCCTCATCATCTGGTTTAAGCTGTATCCATCAAGATCCATGATATAAAATCTTATTACTCGACTCCTAATTTTCTCCACTTCCAACAACAGATTAATTTTAAGGATCAGCTGAAAATAACGTAACTAAAACAAAAACCCAAAACCCAAAACCTTCATGCTAGTTGCAGATCATAAGGACAAAAAAGGTCACAACTGCTGGAGCTTGATCGCCAGTAGCTGGACTCCAGTAACTAGACAACCGCATGAATTCATCTCTTTCCAAAGAAAGAGTTCTACTTAACCGCAATACTGCGCAGTTGCTGATGAGTTGATCTGGAATGATATCCTTCGTCTTATGAGAAAAGTTTCAAGCAAATTCATCTAGCACTCAATGGGTTTCGAGATCAAGCTGTGTAAGAATCAGCAAGCAAACATTATATTACATGGACCGCTAGGTATTCTTTCTCGACATGTGTGATTTCTCCCTATGTCTGTCTGTCTGTCTGTGCTTTTCTCTCCCTCTCTCTCTCTTCCTCTCCCTCTTTGCATACAATCGATCACATACGCTTCTGGAGACTGCAACGCCACTGCAACTGTTGTGCTGGGAAAGATGGAAAAGTCGAGCTCAGGGTTTCTAGTTCAAAACATAGCAATTCGCACGTTTATTGAAGGACGTGAGAGGACAGGGGAAAACTAGCGTTCAAAAATAATGCATGTAGGTTTTCCAGGGTTTTTGTTTTTTCAATTTTGTCAGGTGGGTGGACTGGTGATCATCCACAAGAGGACTTCTTACCCAAATTTGGCTACAAGTCAGAGAGAAAAGTAAGATTTTCTTTTGAACCCCTGCTACATGTTGACGACATGCAAGAATCTATGGTCTGAATATGACGTTTTCAACTTACTTTTTTTGGCTTAAAATCAACCACTTTGGGCCATTCCCCTTCCCCTCCCTACCTCCCCCACCCCCGCACTCAAAAATCCTTCGTACGAGTAACAGGCCCTTTTTGACAACCAAAAAAAAAAAAGGTCGATCTTTTCACCTTGCAGATTATATATATTTTCAGCCTACATAATTATATATATTCCATCCTCATGTTCTATTTCACCCTCACTAGACCTACCTCTGTTTAGGCTCATCATAGTATTAACCTCGTGATCTATTTCACCCCCATTAGTTCTATCTATGTTTTAGGCTCATCGTACAATGTTCACCTTAGACTTTAAAGTTTAGGATGGGTAAGGTTCATGAGTGGGGGATATTCTCAAGAAAAAAAAGGGGGTTTCAATTGTCAGATTTTGGCTAATGTGCCCCAGTATGGGGCCTTATTGGACAAAAGATGATGACTTATGTGAGGAATTGATTTTTGCATGTTCCACCTAAAGCACATATTTCACATGATGTACGGTAACTTTTCATCCAAAGTTTGAGGAGGGTCCAAAAATGGGAGAGTTGAACTCATATTCTATGGTTTCAATTTTGAAAGTGTGTGTGTAGCCTTATGTGAGGAATCAATTTCCTTGTGTTTCATCCAAAGAGCATACATGATTTCAACCAAAGTTAAATGGGGTAGGGGTGGGGGTGAATAGAATGTCCAAGAATGGGAAAGTAGAGATTTCATATTTGATAATGGTTTTTATAATTTTTGAAAAAGTGTGTAGAAAGTACATTTGTTTTCTATTGGAGAAAGAAGTTACTTACTTTAATGCTTTTGGACAAAAGTTTGTTATAAGGGCCCAGGTCTCCAATATGGTTCCACGACTGTGAGGTTGTACAATTCTGTGCACCTACACATATAAAGGTATATATATATACATATGTTTCATAAACACACATGTAAATTCACTTTTTTCAAATTACAATAGTTGAGGTAAAATGCAAAACTTTATAAATCTCATCATATCATGATTCACAAATATGTTTTCATCTTTTTAAAAGATAATTCTTAATTTTTTTTAAATCATGTAATTTAAATAATAATAATGAATTGACTTTTGGTGCATATTATGATCCAATGATCCTAATTTTTCCATGGAAGTGACTAATTTTTTCTATGTACTTGTTAAGTTGGATCCTAGGATCCTGAGTTGTTGGCACTGTGGATGGGAGGTTGTGTTTTGATGTTTGGAATTCAAAATCTTGAAACATTCTTTGAAAAGAAATCTAAACAAACAAACAAATAAATAAAGGGAAAACACTTGGCAAGGGAACAAGAGAAGAGAAAAGAAAGGATCGAAGTCTAAACAAAAGAGCACACCCAAAAGTGTAGAACGCACAGTGGGGAGCTTTAAGAGAAGAAAACACAAAACCTAGGACCTAAACCTATCGTTAGTAGCACGAAGCAAGTCATGCAAGGAGATGGGCAAAAAATTTGAAAAAACACCAAGCCTAGAAGAGGCCTCCCCTACCATTACAATTGCTCATCGTTAAACAGTGGTGGTTGAACTCTATGAAAAGTCACTAACACCTTCTGCCTATAAAATGGATGTATAATCAAAGAGGAGGGCCTATAGAGCCCTTTGTTAACCATGCCATGTTGGCACATCGAATGTACCTTGAATTATGGTTTTTTCTTATTAAGTCATTTATTTAACAAAAGTAATAGTTTAGAAGTTCATCTTTCAAATTTATGTTATTCATAATGTAAATTAAGGTTGAAATTTTTTATATAATAATTTTTTTATGATAACTTGTAAAATGACTTGTGTGATTTAAAGTATCTTGCTTTCACACTATCTTCGCAATGTTAATTTAAATAATTATGAACTTCCACATATGCCTAAAAGTGGGGAGGGGAAGATCACTAAATTCGGTTAAAACACGATTATATTGTCTTAGCATGGGTCGGATAAGCTTATTGGATGAAGGGGTACAAATATGGTGGTGGAAGTTTCTAGGAAGGCATTAGAAATTATGTTTAGGTTAGGTAGCTGTCACAAATGCCAATGCCTTGAAGTTCATTGATTTGAATGTTCATCCATGTACATAATTTTAGTTTAATTTTAGTTCACTTTTAGTTAACTTCTAGTTAAGTTTTAGTTCATTTTCACTTAACTCATGATTCACTTCTAGTTGATTCTCAATTCACTCGAATTAAGTTTTAATTAAGCTCTAATTAAGTCCAAAATAATGCCCAATGAACTCCCAGTCAACTTTGAGTTAAGTCCCAGTTAAATCCTAGTTAATTCAAAGTTAATTTTTAGTTAAGTCCTAATTAACTCTTAGTTAAGTCCTAGTTAACTCTAGGGTATATTCAAGATCAAGGTTCACAAAAGGATTGTCACACATGAAAAATTCCTAGACATATGTAATTTCCAAGGTTGATCGAAATTCAAATTTTTGCTTATTTGTATAATTCAAAGTAAATTTCTTAAAGAAGACATTCAAATTAAATGAATGATGTAAAATAATCAAACATTTGATAAAACATTGATGTCCATTTAAGTCCAAAAAAGGTCAAGACTATAACAAAAGCAAAAATGATTTTAAGGACTTGAAAAGACCATAAAAACTTATTGAATTCTTGAACTTCTAGACTCATAAAATGTAAATGGGCCATATTTACTTATGTTAGCCAATAGAAAATTGTGTGAATTAATCTTTACAATAAATAGGACCAAAAAGACAGGATTTCTTTTAATTTATTTAGCTTTAAGGACTTTGCCTTTCAAAATCAAATGTATAGTCGGGTCTAAATTCTCTAAGGTGTACCAAAATCTTGTCACAAGGTAAAAGCACACTACAATGGACAATTTTGGAAATGACAGTGATAGCTTTTTCTGAGTGAATCAAGTATTGTTGCATTATATTCAAATCTATTTGAAAAACTTGGCAATAGTGAGATGAAAAATTGAAACCTATGTTATAATCTTTCAAACCCAAAAAAGAAATTACCAAAATGAGAAGTGTTCAATTCAAGGTGGATTTTACAAAGATGGTACATCCAATGTCACGGTCCAAACTACCCCCAAAAAATTATCATTATGGATTTTTTTCTTCTAGTGGAGTTATAAACTAAACTTGTAATTTTTTACCACCACACATTGAAATACCATAACATTTAAGGTGAAAAAAAAGTCTTCCGAAAATTTTAAGATTTAAAATGAAAATTTCAAATTCATAAAATCCATTTCGATATCTAAATTGATTTTTTCAAGGCCCATATATTTAGAGCTTTAAAAAAAATGGTTTAAATTATGGCGGTATGAACTTGGAAATGGAAAAATGTGTTATCTTCAACATCATTTAAATGTTTTTTTTGAAAAATCATTGGATTTGGACTGTAAAAATGGATTTTCATCCACCCTTTTTAGATGAGCATAGTGTGCATTTACCCCACAGTGTCACCCTTTTCTATCTTTTTTACCTAGTCCATTTTAACCATGTAAAGACACATTTATGGATGACTATGATGGAATCTAGAATTATAATGGTTTACAATATAATCCTTTTGAAAATTTTAACAACTTTTGATTCATTAGTTTTTATGGGGATCAAAATATAAGATAAAAAAAGATTGCAATAAGGATTAGGCCTTTTCCATCTTATGTGGTACACCTTAAAGGATTTTCACCTAGTCCTATGTGGGGAAATGTGTATCTTCATAGTTGATCAACGCCATTGATTTTAGGTCTTACATGTATCCAATGGTTCAAATGTTGCAAATTCCTTGTCATGTGAACAGAAATGGTTTACTACATTATTGATTGATATATGATGAAGTTCAATCGTTATTTTGTGTACACGCACTACCAAGTTTCAAGCTTGAGGAACATGTGGAACTCTTAATTGTGCATTGTGGAACTATGTGTTTCGGATCCAAGCATTCTTTGCAATCTTCTCATTCTGAAGCATGTGTTCTCAGTAAGCTTTTGTAGATTCTTTGAGTGCATCTCTTCATTTAGTTCCTAAGTAGTTTGCTGGTAATTTTACAAAGTTCAAACACTTAATGCACATAGGTTTTGTTTCTGAAAACACTAATGAATATCTTTGATGTCGTGAGGGGTTTTGGGAACTTACCATTCATAAGAACTACACAACTTAAACAAACAATTTTATTGTTGATATAACAATTTTTGATGCAGGTCTTTTAGCATATGCAAGGGTCTACTTATGATTTAGGGTTGTGATCTATTGGTGCTTTTGATGGGGAATAAGAAGAATCAACAAAGAGATGGACAAGGAACTAAAAAATCCTTGGAGACACAAGCCGCACAAAGGTTGGCGGCAAGGGATTGACAAGACAAGTCTAGGGCTACTAGAAAAGAAATGACTACCCAATGTCAACAAATCCTTGCAAATGGTAATCCTACTTACACTAATGACATAAAAAGGTCGACATCTAGACTTGCAAGTCGTATTATACCACTCTTGCATCAAATGATAAGCATGAAAGGCTTTAATTATCAATGATTGGCCATGGAGAAACTTTTGAAACAACTTGTCTTGCAAGGTGCAATGCCTAATGTGGTTGTGAATTCAAAATAATATGAGATAGCAATTGAAATTGTTGACAACATGAAAAGAGGTTGGCAAGGTATCAAGGCTAGTCATAGTCTTGATGAAATGAGAGCTAGAAATGTTGTCAATAATATGGTTGTTTCAAATTCTACCCAGAGTCTTGTTGTAATAGGCTGGTTCATTGGAGCAAGTTGAAGAATTTTGAACAAAGGACAGAGCAGTAGAATATAACTTGAAGGTGGTTCCAACATGGAATGGGCCCCTATAGCCCGAACAAAATGGAGAAATGTGCCCACAAAGGATGTTGTTGATGCAATGGTGGACTTTTGGACAAACGAAACAAAGGTTAGTTTAAACAAAAAAGACATCATGAAGCATCGCATCATGAAGAACATATGGGAAGAACATGCTATTCATTTTCTTGAAGAACCATAGGTACATGTTCTTCCATTTTTCAATTTGATTCTTTGTGCAATGTCTTGATCATGTCTATTTTTTGTTGAATTGTTCATGGTTGTCTGTGGCTTTTGGACTTGTGGTTGGTCAAGTACATCATTTTTGGTCTACTAAACAAGTAGGAGTGGTTCAATTTCAGTTCCTTGGAATTCTTCTTATAGAAATTCTTGTTTAAAAAATGTGTTTACAGTCCCTAAAGTCTCCAATTTTTTGTGATTTAAATTCTATTCATTTGAGGGTTAAAGTCCTAATGTTATAACTAAGGTTGTTGGCAAACTGGACCTTAATTTCATCATCTAAACTTTCTTACTCATTTGTCTTGGATATATGCATGGAACTAATGGAATGGAAAATGGGAATCTACTGCTAAAGGATGTTGATTTCAAATTTGTTTCAGGTCCTTGGTACATGAACTAGTCCATTTTTTGTTTATGTAAAATGCACATAGTAAAGATTAGAATCTCCTAATTGTATGCAATTATTGATTTTTTGTGTGCTTCAACCTCTCCATAGTTAAGGGTTACATATAATCAAGTTTCAAAGTTCTTGATTTAGACCTTCACATGTATGGACCTTGATCTTCTACAATTCACAAAAAAGTTCGTCAATTCAACTCCATACTCGATCTTCTACTATTTTTTTAAAGATGATGTATTTACAATTTCTAATTTTCTGGATGTGATAAAATCCTAGTTCACTTAAGGCTTGTAAGCAAAAAAACATTGATATGTTTTCCAAAGACTTGGGTGGATTTTTCCAATTTTTAATGATTTGAATTTTGTAGGTTTTTATGATTTGTGTTAAATACAAAGTTAAGGGTTGCATAATTAACTTTGTCAAAATTCATTAGGCATGTTTCTAGTTTTCATTTGTGTTTCCAATCTCCATGGTAGCATATGTCAACCCAACTTGGTCTAATTATTTGGCTATTTTAAGATTTTGTGATGAACAAGCTTTATCAAATTAAGGATTACAATTAGTTGTCAAAAATCTTGCAACAAGTTCCATGTGTTGATCATTTTTTTTTTATCTTCATTTGTATTTTGAGTGTGGGTTTAGAAATGTTTCAAAGATTCGAAATAAATTTGAACAAGTTCTTAAACCCACACTCTAAAATTTGCAGCAAACGTCCATTTTGATCAAATCTATTTCTAGTCTTCAATTATATGTCCAATATGGGTTTAGCAATTTTGTCATGAACTTGCTATGGTAATTCGAGTTGTACTAAGTTTTTGTGATGAACAAGATGTTTTACTAGAATAACTTGATTATAATTAGGTGAACCAAAAACCTTACAACAAACCATCTTGATCATCCATGTTTGATCTCCATTTGTATCTCTAATGTGGGTTTAAGAAATGTGTCATGAACTTTGTCTAATTAACTTGTAATACTGAGCTTTTGTGATGAATAAACTTGCACAAATTAAGGATTAAAATCTAATTAGTTGCCAAAAATCTTTGCATAAACTAAAATTGATCATTTAGTTTTTTATCGCAACCCTAGCCTTGGGCTCGCGACCAAGGCAAGGGCTTACAAAGGTTCGGGCCAAGAGTGAGCCCAGGAATCACATTTCATACTCCCAGGAATGCAAAAAGTGTGAGGGAATGAACCTCCACACTCCCAAGTGAGCTCCCACTTTGGGAGTTGGAATTCCAATGAACTTTCGAATTTTCAAAAGGTGATTGTAGGGGTCAAAACTCATTGGATTGAAGAGTTTCTTCTATCAATGGAAATCTTTTGAAACTTGGATGTCTAAAATGGGCTCGCATGACCCATTTGGGTACCTAAAACACAAGTTATGGCCAAAAGAAAGGTCGGGAGTCAAATGGCTAATTTGACTCCCGACCACTAAACGTCGAGAATCGCCCTGATTCCCTTACGTGCAGGTGGCGTGCCACATTTTATGACATGTGTCCATTTTATACACTATTAGTTACATGTTAATTGCACACACAATCAATGTAATTGCAAACAACACCTAATTACATGTAATTGCATAGTGATTGGTTGTAAAAGACAAGATTTCTACTAGTGCATCATTCCTCATTTCCTTCCCACTTCTTCACACACCACTCATCATTGAAAAGAATGAAAATGGTTAACAAACTGCAAAAAGAGGAAAGGAGGCTATTATTGTTAAGGACACGAAAACCACAAGAATAAAGGTTAAAAAAAATGTTTAAGTCCAACTTTCAAACAAGGAACAAGACAAAATTATGTGATTCAAAAAAAAAAAACACAAGAACTAAGAATAAGAACATAAGATGTGCAAAACAAACTTGAAAATGAATATTTATTTGTTAACATATGTAGACATGAACATGAAAAGGACATGATAAGGCTATGGTGCAAGATCATGCCTAAAACTAGTGTTGAATAGATTGAAGGAAATGAAGGTCCTACTTTTATTTATACCTTTTTGGGGATTAGTTCAAGGAAGCTTCCAATGAAACTTCTATGTGTGCATCGAGTAAAAAAGTTTTTTGAAAATCTTCTTAACTAATAATCAGTTATGAATTAGTTAAAACTTAACTAAAAATTAACTAAGAATCAATTGGGAGTTAATTAAAGTTAATTAAGACTTAATTAAGAATTAATTAAAAGCTAACTTTGAATTAATTAAGTGTTAATTAAGATTTTAATTCGAAATTGACTAGGAGTTGATTGGGAATTAACTAAAAATTAATTTGGACTTAACTAAAACTTAATTAGAACTTAACTAAAACCTAATTAAAATGAACTAAAAGTCAATTAGAAGTGAACTAAAACTTAATTGGAAGTTAACTAATAATGAACTAAAACTAAATTAAAAATAGGTACATGAATGAACATTCAAATGAATGAACTCCATGGCATTAGCATCTGTGACATCACCTTTTTTTCTAACAATGAGTTCCACGAAAAGCAGACTTGGGTTTGTTTGGATATTATTGATAAAACTCATGTACCTTCTCCATGGCATTCACTAGGTTCTTAATTGGTTCCCAAGTGTTTTCGTTCACATCATACCCATGCCAATGAACAAGATATTGGAGTTGACGATTAAAAACCTTTGAATTTAAAATGTCTTCCATTTATATTCATGTTCACCATTGACTTTAATAGGTAGAGAGGGATCATGGATTCTTACTAGAATGGTAAACATGTGGTAAGGTTCCCACAAGGAAACATGAAACATAGGATGGATTCTCATAAAACTTGGAAGCTTGAGTTAGAAAGCCACAACATTGAAAGAAGAATGAACCTAACTTCTAATGATCCAACTTCTCTGATGGCCTTGTTATTTTGATATGTTTTTGTTGAAGGTAAACCTAGTCCCTTACCTTGAAGTTGGGTTGTTCTTTTCGATGTTCATTAACCTTTTTTTTTATATTGCCTTTGCACTTCTTCAAGGTTAAATACAAGTTGAGTTCGAACATCCATTAACACTACAAGAAATCACAACTTTTTTTACCAAGAATTTCAATAAAAAAAAACCCCATATGGTTTTTTTTGCCCCTATGTTCAATTTGACCAAAATGCCATTTTGGAAAAATCAATTTAGACCTGACCGTTTTGACTAGGTCTTTTTGGTTTTTTTTATACTAAACCACTATGACAATAATATAATTTGGGTAATGACTAAAAATATATATTATTTAAATTACTTAATTTAAAATCAATATGAAAATATTAATTAATTAATTAATTACCTTACCTACCTACCTATTTACTTACCTACCTAATTAATAATCCTAATAATTAATGCCAAAAATATTTATTTATTTACCTACCTACCCTATGTCCTAGGCCTAAGTTAGGCCACCTAAATTAGCCACCTAGGCTAAACCAAGCCACTTAGGCTATGCCAAGCCCCCTAAGTTAGGACAAGTAGCCTAGGCTAAGTGGTTTAGTAGTTTTTGCAACCTAGGCTACCTAATTAGGTCACCTAAGTAACCAAGATAGCCTAGGTTACAAGTGTGGGGACTTCAACTCCTCACCTCCACATTGAATAATCAAGTCCTTAACCATTGCACCACCACCCCATAAGGTGATTTTTTTGGACAACATATTTGTAATGAACATGATTTTGGACCAACATATTATAATCAATTTCCATGATTTGTTTTTCAACATTCATATTGTATTAAATGAATTTGAAAATTTCTACATTACTTACATAAATAAGTAGGTTATAGATAAGGTAGCCTAAATAGGTAAAAAATACCTATTAATAAAAACATGTACCTAGATAACATGTAGGTTATAGTTTACTAAGCCTTATAGGTACCTACTAGGTCTATGTTTATACCTATCTAGTAGGCCTAGGTGATTTAATCTAAGTTAGTTACATACTTAATAGGCTTAAGTAACCTAGGTTAAACTACGTACTTGCCTAGTAGGCCTAAATGGCATAGCCTAAGTTAGATACATACCTAGTAGGCTTAAGTAGCCTAGGTTAAGCTACATACCTACCTAATAGGCTTCAGTGGTTTAGGTTAAGCTACTTACCTTATAGCCTAGGTGGCTTAAGTTAGGTTCATTAGATACCTAAAAGGCCTAAGTTAAGCTACCTACCTAGTAGCTATGTATAGGTGGCCTAGGCTACTAACCTAGTTAGTAGGATAGGCTACCTATGAGTAATTAATAAAATAATTAAAAAGATTAATGAATTATTATAAGTTATAAATAAATAAATAATATCAATGATTAATAATTTATTATTTCCTAAAAATTATTAAACATTAAATATTAAACATTAAATAATATTAATATAATATTAATTAATTATTAATTATTGGTTATTAATTATTTACTATTATTTACCGATTATTGGTTATTTAATCTTAATTATTCATTATTGATTAGTTACGATAAATTAATAATTATCAATTAATATATTAACTAAAATATTAGTTTAAAATAATCACTTATCAATAATTATTTACAATTATATATTGACTACTATTAATTATTATAAATTATTATCAAATATTAGCCAAAAAAAAATAAAAGTGATAATTTGATAATATTAATTAATCAATTAACAAGTTGATGGATAAATTAATTATTGGTTGTTAATTGACATTTTTTTGTGATTAATTAATTATATAAAATATTTAACCATATATTATTGAGTATTAACTATCAATTATTAAATATTAACTAATTAATGTACTAAGTTTAAGTACTTACATATGTCTAAAGGTAACATGTACCTATTAAACTTTATAAATAGCTATTAAGTGTAATATGCCTAACCTAAGGCGTATTAACTATGAATTAAATTTGGTGTGTACCCTATGCAAAATGAACTTGTAGGTTAAATAACTAAATTAGTATGGTTGATTTGATTAAATGTCAAATTAAAATGACCAATTTGACTAATTGTAAATCACAATGGCCATTAAGTATGGTTAATTTGACTAAACCTTGGTCATCTTGATGGACCTTTGGCCTTTTTTACTAGGTGTTTGGTTTGTCACATGGGCAAAAAGGTCACTTTAGTCAAATGTTTCAATCAAAAGTAACTTGTGCCCCTCATGCCCCAAGCCTTTAGTCAAAACAACCATCCCCCTTAGTGAATGTGAACATTTTGGTCAAGTTGGATCTTTTGAAAAGTCAAGTTTTCTTATAATATAACCACATGGTTCAATCTTTAGTTGTTGGATTCACGACTTTGTGCACACTTTGAATGTTAAACTTGGGTTGCAAATCATGATTTGTAAAGAAAGGTGTTTGTTGGGTTGATAAATGCATTGTGTTGTTGTAAGAAAACTCTACCATGGCCAAAAGTTTTGACCAATTATCTTGATGCAATATAAATATTGGTCCAAGACTTGATTGATTCATTATTTTTGCCCATCTGCCTAGGGGTGGAAAGTTGATAATAACTTCACTTTCACACTTAAAAGGTCAAAGAGTTGCTTCCAGAACTTGGATGCAAACTAAGGCCCATGATAAAAAAAATGATATCTTCAAGAAAACCATGATACCAAAAAACATGATCTTGAAGAATAAATTGGCTACTCCTTCGCCAATAATTGTTTTGGTACACGGAATGAAATGAACCATCTTCGTCAAACAGTCCACCATCACCAAGATGGAGTCATAAGAACTAAAAGGTGGAAGGTTTGTGGTGATGTCGATGGAAATTGAAGACCATGGGGATATAGGGATTAACTATGGTTGAAGGAAACCATGAGGGTGATGATGAGGATCCTATATTTGAACATAAACATCACAAGATCCAACAAACTCCTTCACATACTTCCAAAGTTGCAACCACTAATAATCTCGAGACACTAATTTCATAGTTTTGTTGAATCCAAAATGGCCTATAACCAAAACACCATGCCTAGATTGGAAAATTTGAAATCGCGTAGGGCCATCAAAAACATACAAAAGACCATCATGATAAAGTAGACCATCTTGAAACTCAAACTTAATATGATCATTAGAAAAATCCTGGACTTGATGATGATTCTTTAATTCGTTTTGGATGCCAATAACAAGAGGGTCTTTCTTAAAATCTTCACGAATTTAACAAAGAAGGGTTGTGTCATCAGGAATTACCAACAACGCCTAAAGTCAAAGATATTTAAGCTTGGAAAATGACATCACATTGTTGCTCATAAGCTGCATCTCCCTCCTTAAGTGTGAGGTACAAGCAACAGGATAACACATTAGGTTTCCCTTATTAAGGCCCAAGGCAATATGTGATGACAAATTGGAATTAAGATAAGGATAATGCCCACTAAGCTTGGCTTCAATTCAAAACACAAGTTGCCATGAAATATTGTAAGTTCTTGTGGTCTACATATAGTATCGTTTCATGTTGAACTCCTTCAAGCAAATGGTACCATTTTTTAAAGGCATCCACGATGGTTAGAAATTCTTTATCATCAATTTTGTGATTAATCTCTATAGGATAAAACTTACGAAAACAAAAATTGTTAAGGCTAGAAAGTTTTTAGGCCAATTTTTGAAGAGTTGTAATTTTGTATCGAAAATCAAACTTTACCAATTTTGAAATACAAATTGATTTTATGTTTCTACTAATTTTATGTTATTACTGATTTTAGGTTAGAATCAATTTTAAGTTAGTACCAATTTTGAGAAGTTGTTTATTAATAAAATCAAAAAATCAATTGTTGCCTTTGACTTCAATTCTAGATTATAAATGTAGGATAAATTTGGTTACACTATTAGAAAACCTGGTAGTATTTGATTGGAAAACTAAACCAAAAACCACTCATTTTGACATTTAGTCACATTTGACCACTTGGTCATATTGGTCAAATCAAACAAAAGATTGGGCAACCAAAGAATTTTTTTAAATAGCCCATATTTTAAATAATAAAAATGAAATTAATAAATAAGTTAAAAGTACCTACCTATCCACAACCCACCTAGGTATTATACATTTATACACATATGTGTACAAGGTATATATACGAATATTCATACTTCACATAATATATTTTTGTAAGGGGGATTGAACCTTGGTTTCCTTTGTTCCAAACTAATGTCTTGACCATCAAACCACCACACCGCTTTGTAAAACAATATGATATCAAATGCATTTAACATGTTTCTTTGAATTTCAATGAAATTTTTTGTCAACATTTGAACTTCAATAAGTAGGTAAATAGATACACATGCCTACCTACCTATGTTTTTAAATGTACGTATTTAATTATGTAAAATATAGGTAGGTAGGTAGTTAGATAGGTAGATGCTAAGTAGGTGGTAGATATGTAATTGTTAGGTAGGTAAATAGGACATATTTAAGTAAGTAGGTAGGTAGGTAGCTTAGTAGGCATAGCAAGTAGGCTAGGTAGTTAACCAAATTAATATGGCCAATTTGACTAAACATGGCCATTCAATATGGCTGATTTGACTAAACCATGGGCATCTTGATAGATCATTTTTTGAAATTGACCCTTTTAACTAGATGTAAGACTTAACATTTGGTCAAAATGGTCATTTTAGTCAAAATAACCAACCAAAAAAACCATGTGTCTTTCATGCCCCACGCCTTTAATTAAAGTGAACATCCTTTTGGTCAATGTGGACACCTTAGTCAAGTTTAACATTTTGAAAAACCATGTTTTGTAATAGTATTGACTTGGAATTTAGGAAGATTTCTAGGGATTTTTCATTTTTTTTTAAGACCCCCACTGTTTTTTTAAAAGCTTGAAGTTTTTTCTTGGGGAAGCTTGAAGGGTTTTTTTTTCTATCTTTGTTTTGGATACAATTATAATGTATTTTTTTCACTTTGAAACTCTTCGAACGAAATGAGTTTTGTTTTTGCTCAAGTTTTTGTTTTGCAAAATGTGTTGAAGTTGTTTTTCCTACTTGTTTTGATTACTAACTTTGGAAATGCTACAAAATTGTTTATTGTTATTTACTTGTTTTTTTTAAAAGAAAGTGGTAGGCTATTTGCCTAATTATTGTCCACCTATTTGAAAGTGACTATTTGTCACTAAACACTAATAGATTTGAGGTGTTCAAGTCTGTACTAATTTTCAATCAAATATCCAAAAACACTTGGGAATTCACCAGGTGGGCTTAACATTTGGCGACCATACTACGAATACAAAACTAAGATTTATGGTTTAGCTTTATTGTTGAGAGATTAAGTAAAAGCTATTTATCTTCACTAGGAAAAGCAGGTATTATTTCTTCCAAAAGTTTCATTGTTTTTACAATTTGTTTTTTTGTTCAAAACTGAAAAAAACATCAAAAATCATTATTGTACTTGGGAACCACTTTTGTTTATGAAAGATGACAATTGTGTTGACAAGGAGTATGAGGAAGTAAATGAACAAAACATTGTACCAAGAAGGTGGGGATGTACCTTTTGTTGATTAGGGAGGACATTTTCACACAATGAATTTGGAAGGCCTTATTACCCTACATGTGGCAAAGCAAAATGAGGTTGGAATCAAACTTTGAAAGAGGAGAACTAGAAATACAAACTAACATCGAAATTCACTTGATGGAGTGATTAGTCATGACCATAAATGTGGAACCTTTGTGGGGCCATGTTTGGACCCCTACTAAAAATGATGTTTTTTAGTACTAAGAGACTATTACACCCAATACTCGAGTTTTGGAGATTGAAAATTTTCAACTTTAGAGGACAATGGAAGATTTGGCAAAGTCTCTAGAGAAGGCTACTTTTGAAACTAACGGTAGTGATCACTTTTCAATGATGAATCTTTGTGGGGAGCATGACTCATGTCAAACAATTTCGGTAATGCTTACTTAAACTATTGATTCCACACCCACTAATTAGATTTGCACTTTTTGTAGAGGTCCCAGATATGTAATTAGAAACTACCCTTATAAATCTAGCCAAATACTAATTTTTGTGACTGAACTGATTTTCAGTACCACCCAACTTGCCATCTTAGTTAACTCCTAGATTCTAGTGACTTAGGTTCCTATAGTACTTGAGCATAGCCCTTCTTTCACAGTTGCCCCAAGTTACCCTATTACTCAAATGTTGAACGACCAATATCTGAAAGTGAATCCTACCGAAAAAAATATTTTACTAACATAAATTGGGAACTATGGACCATCTTATGCAGGTAACAACAATATTCCCAACCCATGGACAATGATTCCTAATCCATATTACCCAAGAAACCTTCCACTTACTTTCTCAACACACTTGGACCTATGGCATACCCTTTCTTGAATATGGTGTCTACTGAAATTGGTGCAACTGGACGAAATCAAGGTGTCCAAGCATTTGTGGTGACTCTTGTAATAATTGATCCTAGTAGTGGGTTTTCTATTGGGAATTCAATGCCCTATTTCCAACCACCCACACGAAACCCCCCATTAGGATTTGGTAATTCTAGGGGTGGGATACCTACAAGAGGTGGTGGTAGTCCTCCTCATGGGAGTGGAGCTTGACCACCAAGAGGGGGAAGCAGACCTTTAGGAGGAGGTGGTGGACCTCTTAACGGAAGTGGACCCCCAAGTGGAAGTAGACCCCCAAATGGCGAACGACCTTTAAGAGGAGGTGGAGGCTGATTTCCAGTTGGAAACACAAGTGTGCTTTTCAATGTTCCCTGGCCAAGTTCCCCTTGGAACCCATGGTACCCCACTATGGTATTCACCACTAACACCCACTACCCCTGTGGCTCCTTCATCAATAAAATCATTGCCATGCCTAATTTACTCTATTGGGACAGATTCGGATGTTCATGTTTGAGTGTTTCAAAAAGTCATTCAAGCTAATGGTGAGAAGAGGGATGCTAACATAGTGAACTTGTTTTGTTTCACCTTAAAAAATGCAATTTCGGAGTGGGGTGAAAATTTATGTAGTTTGACTCAAATTGCATTTTTTTGGAATTGGAAGCTGCCTTCTGTAAGCAATATTGCACCATTCAAAATGATGAACAAGTTTACATGGCTTTTAAAGTCATTAAATAGGGCAGTGATGAAAAGGTTGAGTTGTACTATGAACGAATCCTCATACTTGCCAACTACCTTCAGCATTAGGCGGACAATAGCTTGTTGACAACCTTTTTTTGAGCTGGATTGGTCCCCTACTTGCGAATCACAACTGTGGGAATGAAACGAAATACCATATTTAAGCACAAGGAATCTGCAGTCGCCTATGAGGAGACTATGGTAGATGTAGAGGAGTATTGAAAATTGTTAAAACCACCGAAAAAACCAAAAAAACACTAGACAACATTCGAACTAAAAGGATGTGTAGTTTTTGTCATAAACCAAGGCATTTGAAAAAACATTGTCATTGAAACCCAGAAAATTCAAACAACAAATTAAAAGGGAAAAAAGGAAGTTTTGGTGAACAAAGTTTCTCCTCAGATAGGGAGAGGAATGAGTGGAAACCATGGAAAACAAGGGAATTGAAATCAAGGAAGTTCCCTGGTCTATTGTTATTTCATTTGTAATTCATTGGAACACAAGATTTATGACTATCCCCATAAATCAACAACACGGGAGATGTTCTAAGACAAAGTCTCCCATGCAGAATTGAAAGAAGATGAGGCCGTTGTCAACATGGTCTTAGATGTCACACCTAGGAGCCAAAACCCAAGATTAGTGTTGCCATGGGAAAAGGGCCTTGAAAGACCAAGACTATGAAAGATTGGCAAAAGGAAGAGCAATTGTGAAAGACCTTTGATTCAATCATCTAACAAATATAAACACCGAAAACCACAATGGAAACAACCCCGGGGAGCTAACCACTGATGCAAAAGTCATCTAGACCATCAAAAATTGGAATTGATTTTGTTGACAATGGAACAATTACCAAAAAATAGGACGTGTTCTAAAAAATCAGTCAACAATTATTGAATAGTAAACATATTCTTATCGTTGATCAACTCATGCATTTGGCCTTTGATTTAAAACAATATGTGTGGTTTCTAAAGTGTTTCCCAATAGCCAACTAACCCATCCTCAAGGTCCAGCTTCTAATGTAGGGTTAGTCGTTATAGATCCTCACATGGCAGTAATTCTGATGCATGTGGGGAAAAACATAGTGGAGGATGTTTTGTTGGATGGGGGGTTGGGTGTTAACATTATCATTAAGGATTTGAGGAAAAAATTAGGATTACCTATCCTGAAACTTGCACCCTATACCCTTAGGATGCCAAACCAAACCCTAACCAAACCAATAGGGTTAATCCAAGATTTGAAAATCCATATCCATGGTATTCCGTATGTCGATCATCACCTTCATAGTGATGAAAAACAACATATTGGATGCTAGTTACTCCATGATGTTGGGTTGTCCATGGCTACAAAATGCCAAGGTTACACATGACCAGGGGAATAACCTTATAAGTATTGAGGGTAATGGCATTGTCTACACCATAACATTAATTAAACATTTGGATAGCAACACCAAACGCCTAGAAGACCTACTTTGTTAGGTGAAAGTATCCTTGGGTGGTACCACTAAAAAACTTAGGAAACATGTTCCTTTTTTTATTTCACAAAGGACAATTTTTTTTTAACTCCCTATTTTCCTATTGGCCAACAGCCTCATCAACCATTTTTCCTAGGGGTTTAGTATAGCAATTAACCTTGCATCGAGTTCAAAACTTGCATCGAAATTGCTCCTAGTGCTCTTAGCCCTCTAATGCTTTGAACAATAAATTGCAATTTTCTTTAGGTAACATATTTCTTTCCTCATTTTTTTTCTTGTGTGAAGCCATGTTATTTTGACTGAACATTCTACGTTCATGTTTCAATTCAATCATTGTAGAGCATAACACATAAGTATGGCTAAAATATGCAAAAGTCTTGTACATGTGTGGCTTTTACTATGTGGATTTACTAGGTCTACAAGTCCTTATTTGAAGTTGTTGGATTTTATTTTTGACTCAATGTTGTAAATTGTTGTTGCCCAAGTTAATGAAAAACTCCCAAAAGAAGATTTGGATTTACAATATTTCATCAACATACAAGGTTTACAAACTATTGGTTGAAATGTGAGAACCTTGACGGATGTTGATGTGTTTGTAGAAAAGATCTGTGTAGTGTTCATACCATGCTTTAACAAAAATGGTTGGAAGTACAAGGCACAAACCGATGTGGAGTTTCAAGGTGTCATCAAAAGTCTTTTACATTTGAGTTTTTAAGAAGGCTCATGTCCTAAATGAAACTTTGTTTTTGGATTTTGCTCATGTGGTAGTTGCAAAAAACAAAGAGATTAGAGTGAATTGGGTTGCCTATGCATACTTAGTCTATAAAAGACAAAGGTCCCTTGGAACTACAAGAAAAACATGGCACAAAAACTTGTTGCGACTTCAAGAACGTTCGTTATAGGTGCAACAAAATGGTGGTGTTGTTACACCTCATGTGGCTTTAGGCTTTGGTTTGCAAGGTAACTTTATTGCTACAAGTTTCAAGTTTGAATGGTGGTGGTACTCCTCTTTCTAGCATTTCGAGTCTAAAACTCCTTTGCCCACCTTTGAATTTGGCATTTCATCGCCACCCCACAATGCAAGCACCAAAGACTTTAAAAATGGAAGGTTCATCATCCAAAAAAATTGTTGCATCCACAATGAAAAGTTGCACAATTTTGCAAGCCACAACTCCACATCCATTTGTCACTAAAGACATCATTAAACATATGCACAATTTCTTGGTCGTGGAACAAAAGGTTTTTTTAGGGATGAAGGAGCACTTGAAAGAAATTGTTGTAGAGAAATTACAAAAGGAGGTTGAGCATTGGAGAGCCCAACTGATGTTTGATGATTGACGAGCTATCCACGCCCAAGTTAGGGCAGATTTTGACAAGGTGAAGGATGCTCTTCACATTGTTGAGCTTTTTTTGCAAGAGATTTCTAAAAGTCTTACTGAACTCTCTATAGATGGTGTCCTTGTAGAGTGTGTTGATAGTGATGAGAAAAAGGATCAAATTGGTAAGGTTTTAAATTTGTAGCAACAATTTCAATCTAAAAAGAGAAATTTATGCAAAATGAGATGAAATTGTTATAAGCAAAGTCAAATTTTCGAGATTGTGAGGAAAATTTAACTACTTGTGAAAGCGCATACAACAAACAACTCCAAGCCCAGATTACGCTTGAGATATTACAAACATTGGTTGTAAGGTACTGGTCAAAATTGAGGTCTGGTTTTATTAAATTTTCAAGTCAAGTTCTCATCATCATGCCATCAGATTTTGCAAAACGGAGTGTTATTTATGTTCAAGATTGCTTCATGTGCAATCAGAACTATCATTGCAATGACATATGCGTGGCATCATGCGATCACACATACCATACTTGGTGTTTGGTTGTTCATTGCAACTCCTCATTTAAGTGTAAGGTGAAAGGATGTGAACAAGAATTTGAAAGTGACTGGCGGTTATCTTTTGGTTTTTTTGACAAAGCTCAAGATGATGTAGACTCACCTATGCAGTCGGAATCAACACTTTCTACAAGGGTTTCAAATAATTACCCTAACTTTGCTTCTTTCATTGCCATCCTTGCACACATTTTGTGATGAATTTGTTAATGTGGACAAATCTTTGTTGTCTATGAATGTGAACATTTCCTATTTGAATTGAGTTAAACTTGAACCAATCAATTTTATGCAAGGAAATGGCAATATTGTTATAAAATTGTAATGGGACCTAAACAACATTGAATCAAGTTTTTAATTGTTCAACTCGACTTTTGTTCAATATAGTTTCTTAATATCATTTGAAAGTTCAAGTTGTAGGAATTATTGTAATTCAGGACATTCCAGCCTTGCCTTTGGAAGGAATTACTTCTTGTAGTGTCGTATTGAAATGCATTTTTTTTAGGAATCACTAAGTTCCTTTTCCTAATGGATGCATACATGTCTAAAAGGAGATGCAAATTTCCTAATATCCCTAATTCAACTCATGGTTCCTTTCATGTGTATTATTCCTTGTCTCAATTTCCAATTAGCTTTCACCTTTCCTTCCTACATTATATTCTTGTTCCTAGGTTCTACCTACATTATATTCATATCCTTGAGTTCTAGGAGGACATTCTTATATGTTTCCTTTGTTACTAGGAAATGTTTCCTATTTGGTAAGGAAGTTGGAAGGAACCACTTTGATTGTCTTGATGGAGGTTTATGTTGCTGGAATAAATCACAATTCAAGAACTTAAGACTATGACAAATTGGACATTCCTTTTCATGTGTTGTAGTCCTTCTCTTGAGTTAGTCTCATATTCCTTTCATTGTTTCAATCCTTGTCTTGGGGTTAACTTTCTTATCAATTCCATTCCCAAATGTGTTCCACTCCTTGTCTTCAATTAAACTTATGAAAGTGGGTGACCTTACTAATGCCAATGTACACGAATGTTGCTCTCCTTTTGGCACACTATCCAAAATGCACTAGTATGTTTAATAGAATGTTTTCATGTCATAGTTAGATCAATAAAGTCAATGTACCTTGAATTTCCTTTTCATTTGCTTGCCATTTGTTTTTTGTTTTTTGAAATTGTAAGTGATTATGGGATAATTGAGTTCATTAACAGACTAAAGAATTCAAGTTTGTATAATTAGGAGGATTATAACAATTGATCATCACAATTGATTATTGAATATGTTACAAGTAACAACATGGGATGACAAGATACCAAGATTTTGGATCATATGTGTAATGAACATACTAGATTGGTGCCAATCATATTGTGTAACTTATATCTAACTTGGACAACTTGTTTGTTGCATGAATGTTTGTTTATTTTCATATTTGGGTTATTTATGCCAAGATGGTTTCATTTGTTGGGCATCATGAGTTCCAATCTAGGTACTTATGTGATTCCAACTAAACCATCAATTACCTTTTAAATGTGATTGTTGAATTGCCTAATTTTTTTGTGCAAATGGGGCGTAGTCACAATTTAGAGTTTCAACAATAGCTAACAAGAATCTTATAGAACTAGTTGAAGTTGATGCTGTAATCCAACCTAGGCCAATTGCTTCAAGAAGCCCAGTTAGTTTCTAAAAACAAAGAAACGTCATGGCAGCCCTATATTGAAGAACTATGTTGAGGTCACCTCAAATGTTAATTCTTTTGGAAAATCAAGTTCAAACTTTTTGCAACAAGCAGAGGAACCATCAAAGATTTGTGGCAGTGTTATGCCAACTATTGAATGCTCAATTTGTTTCAACGAAGAAACAAAACATGTTACTTTGGAAGTAAAAAGTTATTCTAGGATTTTATCCAAAATTTTGTAATATTCTTTGAAGAGTTTGAAGCTTTATTAATTTTACGTTTTTGATTCCTAGAGTCAAATGATAGATATTAAAGGGTTTTTTTTTTGGTTTATTGGGTTCAGTTTCATGGACATAGCGAAATTTGCACCAAATGTGTACAAGAGGTATTATTATGTTCGATATGTTACCACATCATATTTGGACATAAAAGTTGTGTCATTGAAGTAATTCATCTGAAACCAATGGGCCTTGCCCAAGCATTCAACTCAGCAATCACTCCATGTGTGGAACATAAGAAAATAAGTAAAAAGGCTACACATATTACAAAGAGCCTTGGGATGGAAATTAGCGGTTCCAAAGAAACAAATTTCAACTTTGATTCACTTGAAACTTCTAGTGATCCTGATTTCAATTTGTTGGATCCATCAATGACATGTCATGAAAGCAAACTAAGGAGTGCATCATATATGGCATCCAACTGTCAAGCTTATATTACTATTACAAGTAGTGGTACTTTATCACTTAATGAAAGGGCTCCTAAATCTGCCAACAAATAATCTAAAATTAAACTAGTGCCCTTTAAGGATGATCTTATGCAACCTAAAGTAATGCAACAACCATCAAATTGCATGGACATGGTGTTCGAGGAACCCAAAATTTCTAGTTTGCTAGGAATTGAACCTTCTAAAGCTAATCATGGTCTAGTGGAGGTGGACCATTCTAACCCTCCAAATAATGACACAAGATTATCAAATGGCAGTGAGAAAATTGCCAAAGAGGTTGCTAAAACTTCCCCCAAGCCTAGCCAAGCCAAGAGAAAATTTGTTATACTTCATGGCAACTTCTCAAAGAGAATGACAAGAATAAAAGGTCCAGCTAAAAATGTTACATAATTTCTCATAGATCACGATGGTCCTAAAGGAACAAATTGAAGTAAGGAAGTCATGAGATTGTTCATTGGAAGTCCCTCCAAGGCCGATGGTAACCCAAGTTCTAAGGACCGTCCTAGCAAAAGACATACAAGACAAAAGTGAAGGTGGAAGTACATGTTATTACATTATTTCATGTCAACAAAGGCCTAATCTTTGTAATTTTGATTGTTTTCCTTAGGCCAAATATCATTCTACTTTCTTCAACACAAGGGGTATTACAGATGGTGTTTTGATCTTTCAAGTTGTTTAAGTTAAAATATGTTCATTAACTCCTTAGGCCCATGTTGCTACCCATGTAATATTCTTGGAAGGGAGGAGGGCAAGCTTGAGCAAGGAGCTTTTGAAGTTGTAAGGTTTTAGTGCATAGATTATGTCATGAGTTTCCACAACATAAAGGGCAATGTGGTTAGATGGGTTTTTGTAGGTAGGTTACAAATATTTTCCTTTGTTGTTAGAAACCTAAATATTCTTTAAACATTAGCAAATATTTTGGGAACCAATGCCAGGGAAATATATACAATTGTGTATGGATGATTTCAACAAGTTGTCTAAACAAGGTGCCTTAGTCATTGGACTATCATAGTTGTTTAATTATTCTGATTTTTGGTGAATGTTATGGAGTTTTAAAAAAGAGATTTTGGGGCAAAACTTGATAGATAGGTATTGGGCCTATGCATAGAAAATCACACATGGTTTGGACATGTTTGAACATAGTTCCACAAAATATCTACCTCCTAGATGCCTTTGTGTTTGATATGGATCAAACAAAGAAACTACCTTGATATTTTTTGAAAGATCACAATGTTCATAACACATGATTTGAAATTGCTAAAAATAAATGTTGTTTCATCATATCACAACTAATCCAACACAATTGCTCACATAGACTTGCAAATTCTGGAACTCTAAGATGGTCCAACTAGATTAAATATTATAATGAAAGACCTATATAATGAACAAGGTACAAATAAAAGTTTTGCTCTATTGAAAGTGGGATGAAAAGAAGCCTAATTGACACACTAATCATGGTTTTTAAGCACACACTTCACCACTACATCCCCACTTCTAAATAGGTTAATATTCATTTGTGTCAAATGCATCAAGTGGCTTGTGAGGACTAAGATATTGCAAGTGTAGGATTGCTTGTTCCATATCTAACATTTAAACTGATCATCATTTGCTAACAAAATCCAAATAGACTTATGACATCATATGCCCCCTTTCACTTAATCAAAAAGGACAATTCCTTTATGCCTCACAACCTACAACTTGCTTTTGCTATAGGCAAAAAACACATGAATGACACTCTTGAACTTGTAACACTTCTAGAATGTGTAGACATGTTGCATAAATGGGTGCTACTAGATGCATTGGAAGAATTGGAATAAGCAAGTAGTCTTATTGAAACTTGAGACTAGATGTACAAACAAATGTGGATACCAATATACACCAAAATTCTAACTTAGAGTTATTCTAATGAATTGTGGAAATTCTAAATGCACAAATTGGGGACAAAATAAAATTACACACAAGAAGGTTCTATAAAATGCATATGCAAAGTAGGTGTTTGTGATGGAAGAGGTGTCTATAATGTTTGTGGTATACAAACTTGCAACTATGGTGTTTGTTACATTTGCATTCAATGGACTTCAAATCCTACAAACCAAGTTGCCATTCACAAAATGCTCCCAAGGTCATGAAGTTGAGTCTTAACCAAGGCATGGATTTTGAAGATAATTGTGTGAGATAAGGAGTAGGGCACTTATCTTCAATTACCCAACATACTTTTTCATGTCATAAACTCACTCAAAAAACTCAATTAGCTCAAGAACCACATACCTTTGTTTTGTCAATTGGTGGATCTGTTCTATAGGAAATTTGCACATTTAACACACAGTGAGTTAAGAAATATACCAAGATATTTATTCCATGGCACCATTAGCAAGTAGCATGTCAATAGAGTGCCTGCACCACAGATTTAAACACATCACCAATAAGTACAAAAGAAGATGGGTGAATTAGAGAGCTTCAAGTGATCATACTAGACCAGAAAGATTTAAACTATACTAGAACACTTATATGGAACTCCATTTAACTAAGATAATTATCTCAAGTAGGTTCAAAATAGGTGTTGAAAAGATCCAAACTCACCACTCAAAAATATTTCCAAACATCAAACCACAAATAAGATAAGAAGAAATCCCAACACCATCCATGTCGCCATGCTATTCTTCGAAACCAATGCCCTAAAGCCCAGACAAAATCAAAAGTGTTAAAATTTTTGCCTTGTTCATAAATATACAAAATCCTTTCACATTTCTTAAGGTTTTAGTAGTAGCTACAAATAGTAAAACTATTCACAAATAGTTGAAACAGATGCCAAGTAGAAATCATTACATGTTCATAGCCATTTTTGGACAGAATTGGAGCTTATTGAATTTAAAAGATTTGTGTCTCTTGTTAAGTTGTTGACCAATTCAAGAAACCCTACAGGTTAAAGACATACCACTCCTCATTTGGATCCTAAAAGTTTGTGAAAGGCATCGTGTTGTTGTATTTCACATAAAGATGAGGTAGGTATGGAAAACATTACCTACTCCATCCCTAAGGATAAACCCCTGCTGCAAATTTTCAAATCCTAGTAATAACAACACATGATTCCATCTAAATCTGTGCATAGGGCTAATGACATGCATTCTTCAATCAAATTTTGAAATCATTGGCAACAAACAAAAGATCCTAAAAGAGCACTTTGCTACTACAATATTGTGGTTGCAATAATACTACATTGATACCTTCCATGTGATTGTGAGAAGCTAAAAATGAAACACAATTGGCATTTCAATGTCCCGCAACAAATGAAATTTCAACCAATAATGGAATTTTTGGGGGGACTTACTTCTTTTTTTAAATACACATGAAGTCAAAATAGTTTCAACACAAATTCAAACAAAAATTTTCTAGTTAGATTAACAATAAAAATAACATTGAAGACTTGGTGAAATTGTTCAAACTAGACTTGGCACCAAATCTAACTTAATTGCCCAAAATTGAGAAGAAGTAGAGTTGATGTTGTAACTCTCATATTTACACAAAGTTTTGCACTTGCTAGACTTCCTATTTTTTCCAAGAAATGTTAGCCTTCCTATTATTGTACCTCCAAAATTGTTTGATAACACATCCAAGATGTTATTAAACATTGACCTCAAATTAAAAAGATGAAAACAATTCTACAATTACTTTCCTCCTCTTAGAAGTCTTCTTCTTTTTTGCTAAAGTAGGTATTTCATGGTCACTTTATTTGGAGACAGACTGTGAGCCCATGCTGCTTGAGTTTGCCTTTGCATGATCAACAGTCAAATAAATTTAAGGTTGAATTAACAATTTTTCAAATTCTAGCAATTAATGAAATTCACATACAAATTGAAAAGCCCATATGACACATGAACTAGGAAAATACTTGATGTCTTATCTTCAACACTCATAAGCTTGTACCCCATGTCAATGCACCATTGTTGATTAAATGGTTTGCCACATGATTCCTTTCGCAACTAACAAACAAGTGCACATGGATTGCAATGCACCATGGGTGGTACAAACAATCACAAGACGCCACCACAAATTCATGGTTGGCATAAAAAGTTTTACAAATTAGGCATGGGTCAAGATCTACTGTTAGAGTAGAAAATGTTATTTTATTGTCGAGTGTGTTGTTGGTGTAGGATTAGAAATTATTAGGTCTCTTCTAAGACCACCAATTGTAGAAATGTTTTGGAAGGCCAACCGATATTTCTTAGCCTCCTCTAACGCCTTATGTAGTGGCAAAATCTTGAAGTTGTGACTCAAGTGCATAAACTTCCTTCACTTCAAAGGCAAGTAGCTTTGCCTACACAACAAATCCACATGCATGCTCAAGGCATGCTTCTGCCTTTTTATACTGGGCCTTTCAAAGCACCCATTTAACTTGCAATTTGTCCATTTTACTCACTCTTTTAGAGCCCACCATCTGGCCGATTCTTGTTTCTGCAGCACCTTTCACATTTGTTAGTGTAGTCTCTACAATCTGAAATGCCTTTGTCATACCACTTGCCCCACCTAAGACATCATGTAATTTTTCCTTACACATCTACACCTTAGCAAACTAAGTTTTGATTGAAGTTGATAATCTAGCCTTCTCACTTTTCAACTGATTCAGTTGTGCCATGAGAAATGCCATTTTCTGGTCATGTGTAGTCAAGACTTGGTTGACCTAGTTTCAAGTAAAAGCCATTGGAGTTTTGAGTACATTAACATTTGCATCAACATTTGATAGCTTTTTTTATTCATTTGGAGATGCCATGAACCTATCACCAAAATGTGACTTTCTTCCTTTTTTTGCCAATCCTAAGGTTTTTTTTTTTTTGTTTACATTCTTTGCAGCCACTTTGTTTTTATGACCTCTTCCTCCTCTTCCTTGTGCTTGGCTAGCATAAAAAGCTCAGTTAATTGCAATTTTTTTCTTCTCTACAAGAATTATCTTGGCAAAAGAAACAGAAATAAAACCATTTGTAATGTCAACTTTCTAGTATTCAATTGGCCAAAGTTCTTGAATTTTAGCAACCACACTTAGTTCAATGCAATTGGTCACTTTGAACCCATTCTTTGATTTCCTTGGGCCCAACAAACATTCACACTCCTCCATAGACACACGGGAATCATTTAAGTCCTTTCTAATATCTAATCCTTCTATAGATAGCCCTATTTTGCTTTTGAACCACTCAACAAACCATTCATCTACCTCTTGCACATGTTTCCAAACTTGCAACCCACTTTATGATAAGTCAAAATCTAATTACCAACTACACACAATTTGACTAAATGTTCAATCAAGAAAACCAACAATATGGGTTTAAAGAAAGTAAAACCTTTATGCAAATTGCTTGTAGTCTAGAGAGGAGAAACTCTATGGTGCCCTAGCTGAATAAGTAGGAAAAAAATAGGTTTCAAGACAATATGATTCGTAGGTCATTTACTTGTAGGCAAGGAAAAGGAATAGACAAATAGATGGATTAGGCATGCAAGTTATTACAATTGTGCATGAAGCCTAGTATGTTAATAACACCACATGAATACTCAAACACATGTGATATAGGCTTCATCGGGGACTACATTACCTAGTGCAGTTTCAAAGTGTGATTGGAATAAGCTCTAATTGATCAATAATTCTACAATTATTGATCCCTCAATGCTATCATAATAAGACATGGCACTCACACACATTACAACTTGGTAGTAAATTGGTTTAGGTTTAGGTTGAATGTAGTAATGCAACACATGGAACTTGCCACTATAGTACATTGCAATTTATTATATGTAATAATGTAAATTCTATCTAGAGGTGTTAATAAGGAAATGTAGACATAAATATTTCCTATCTTAGAATTTAAACATCCATGAAATAAGGCAAACTTCATCCAAGTTATTCAATAGAAAACATCAACATTGGTAATATGTTGTACCCTAACCAATTCAACATTTACTAATCTAAGATTCATTTCAACAAATGATGGATAGGATTTTAGGATTCCATGATTTTTAGGATTCAAAACTTCAACATTTCAAGATTTAGGACTTTAGGATTTGAGAATTTTAGGAGTTCAGGAGTTTAGGATTCCATGATTGAAGATCCCATGATTCCATTTCAACAAATGACAAATTCTCAAATATTACATTATATTCTTTATTTTCCTTTGAACAATTTTTTTTTTTGGAATAGAATATGTTTAAAAAATTTCAAGATTTCTAAGAATAATATATATTTTACATCAAATTGGCCCATTGGCCTAGGTAGTATGGTATGCCTTACGCTCTCTAAAGGCTTACAATGAGAAACCTTAAACCAAATTATATAAAGTTAAAAATTTAATCTAGTTAGTCAATTTTTAATTTTAATTTATCAAAATGCCAAGAACCTATACTAGATTAGTAATATAAAATACTAACAAATGGTTCCATAAAAAAGCCCAAAACATAATCAAAGTACCTTATACACTTGCATGATCAATCCATATCTAGCTAAACACTTTTTTTTCTATGGTTTTCCTACATAACCCACAAGAACAATAGGAGACGTTAAAAACTTCTAACAAATTTGTTTGCCTCCAATAGCTTTCCCATCCAATAATTAGACAAAATTAATTGAATGGAATGAATCGCCTAATTTTAAGTTGGTATTCTGAATGATCCTACAAGCCTTCAAAATACAAAATACAATCTGATCTCTTTATCACTACTTACACATTGATCCTTTTGTTTAGTAGACTAGTATTGAGGGGATTGGATTTTCAGCTTGGAAACTCAATGTAACATACCAATTGCTAACCAAGTTTGAAATCATGATCATGTAGTTCATTTCAGCTAATACATCCCCAATAAGAAAATTCCCTTTATTATAATGATACTTCAATCTTTGAATAGTTCACACTGCATTCCACTACAAAGCTTTAATTAATACATACTCCAACATGCCAAATAATTTAAGTTGAAAGTCTAAGGAACCAAATAAAGGGGGAGTTGTAACACAATCTGCCAATGTCTAAAAAATAAATTATCTGCATGAGCTAACCAAAACCAACACAAAAGGGCTGCAAATTAGGTTTTAAAAAAAAACATGTGATTCATCCCTCTAATACATATTGAATTTTGAAGCAAAAGAAATACTTTTAGTTGTAGTTATTTCCTTAATGTTCATGCAAATCTGACAATGTTAGTAATAATATAGTCAAAACATGAACATCTTACCTCATCAAAATTGCCAAAATCATTGAAAGAATAGATAAATAGGAACCATCTAATAAAGACCAAACCAAAAACAAAAACAAATTGGAATTAATTTTGAATTAATGATCATTAAATAATGTTCAAAATGGTTTCATCCAATGCGTCCTTACATGTTATTCATATTCCTTAGACACCTGTCCATTTACATTTAGCTCCAATTGATTTTAGGTGATTCATAACCCTAATCTTGAATCAGTAGACCAAAAATCACTAGTAGAAAAATTGTCTTTTGCAACTTGTCTTATGCAACTAAAAGATCTTGCATGCAACTATTTTGGAGTTGCATGCGACATTTTTTAGTTGCATAAAACAAGTTGCAAAAGACAATTTTTCTACTAGTGAATTATGGTGAACCCAAATTAATAACTTGCTAGACCTGGATACTGATCTCAAGCATTCCTATCAAGTCTGAAGCCACCTTCTATGTTCAAGTTACACTATGCATGGATTGGATTTATCCATATGCATCTTCAGACAACTTATAAACCTACACATCACATGTCAATTTTAATTATTAGTAGCAAATTTTGAAAAGATTGAAAAACATATGAAGTTCATATTCCTAGTAGAATAAACAACATGGTAAATGCATAATGGTAGAAAGTGTTAATTACATGTGTTCCTCCATGTCTTCCCCCTCTTTGGCGATGAGCTGCAACTTGCATTGTGAACTTGGAGCAAAAATAAGGTGAGAATAAATCATAGTAGGCCCTCCACTGCATAATTCATACGACATTGAGCTCCTTCCTTGTTATTTGTAATATCTTCCAATGACAATCTATTCCCCTTGAAACACCACCTGCCCCCAACTATCAAGTTTCCTTTCCTCTTCCATAGCATGCAGTGGTTTTTCACAAATGAAATCCAAAAATCTAATCCCTCATTATTTCCTTCTTCAGCTACAACTACAAAATGGTTCGCAACTACAAAAGTTGCTGCTAAGGCCTATAGATCCAATTCCAATTCAAGGATTGACTCTAATATTCTTGTGCATCACCTAGATTACAAGGTTCCAAACAAATAAAGTAAATGGAACAACATATGCCTCATTGTCACATGGGCCATCCCTGCCATTAGAACAAAACTTGCAAAAACAAGACAAGTTTTGAACATGGAAAAATATCTTATCCAAACCCACACTTTTGACCTAATGAAAACCTCGTGTGCCTCCACTGTACGAGCATTGAATTGATCCACTTTGTTGACATCACCAATCTTCATTTCATAAAAACAATGATGGATTCCTCTCCTTGCCCCATCATATGCTAAATGTTGTCGACCCATGAGGTGTTTCAAGTAGGCCACCAAATCTTCCTCATTGTGCAGTTGCACTAAATTTGGCTAAGTTTGTTCAGTTCATAATGTTTGTTTAATAGTAGTTCCTGCACCATCCCAATGTCCTTTACCATGACTAGAACCAAAATGGTTCCACTACATGGCACATCCCAAAGGCAAAGCAAATCATCCTTCTTGGTTAAGGATGGATAACACACAACAAAAAACATAACTTTTGCACATTTGAATTGTGAAGTGCAACCCTCAAAAAAGAGAATGTGTTCAACATGCAACAAAAGACCTTGTAATGTAAGAAACTCCCAATGGAATTTGAAGCAATGTTGCACAAACAATATTCTCATGTGTTTTATTATCGTTCACATAAAAATGATACTCTATCAGGATCATAAATGATGCATCAGTCTCATCCTAATTTGGGTCAATGCAAAATGTTAAATGCACAAGTATAGTGACTTATCAACTAAACCAATGCTAAGATTGAATTTCATTATGCTCCTTGAAAGAATAGTTCTCAACAAAATCAATGACATTCACAATTTGGTCATTTGTTAAGTTGTCCAAACATGACTTGAATTGTGCATCTTGCCACTTTGCTTCAAAGTTATGAATGACAAATTCAATCAACTTTGGCTTCAAAAAGGCAAGAAACTCAGATGGAAGGGTATTCTTAAAAACTAACCTTATTGCATGTTGATCACCTCCATCATCAAAATGGCCAACAAACACATTTTCAAACCGCTTCCAAGGTATGAGGATTTCATTACTAGGATCCACCTTAGAAGGACACAACTAGAGCTTTGAAATGCCACAATTGTTGCAATCCCCCCCTTATGCACAACAACTTGTGATATTCATCAATATCAAATTTGGGATAGAGAATGAGTTCACACATTGCTTTCACTCTTGTAATAGTAGACAAAATAGAAGCATAAACACAATGCACTCCATTTGGCTTGCAAACTCTACAACCACAAATGCAAGTTGCTCCATGGACTGATCTTCATTTCATGAAATTAAAAACATCTTTCAGATGACATTTGCACATGGTGTCGACAACAACATGAATTGAACTTGCGAAGCCATTTCACATACCATGGCCGCAATCTCTCAAAAGATCTTAGACCAACTTCAATTATGGGGTTTGATTCCTTGAAACATGTGTAAAACATCAACTACACACACAAGGAAAATTCATAGTAAGTTCAAGGAAATTATGATGGATTTTTTCATGGTCGTCCTAGGAAAGTACATTAGAAATATTTCAAGAACAAGAGAAATGAACAATACATGTACATCATAATCTTGGTTAGGAAAATCTTAACACTATGTAAAACATTATGAAGAAGAATTACAATATATTTAAACTCAAAAACTATATTTTTTATCAACAAGTTGATGAGGTGTAACTTAAAAAAAAATCTACAAAATCTTTGTCCAACAATCTTGAAAAAAATATAAACTTGGCTATAATTTTAAACACTTTAATACACGATGAACAACTTGAAGAACATGGAAAATATAAAAGGAAATTCCCCCTAACATAATAAATTAAAGAGAAAATTTGATGTTGAAGGATGTGAAGAAAAGCCTAAATAGCTTGAAGGATTTGTCTTGATCTGGATTAATACATCATTACAAAATGTTTCAAGAACCAAACAACTAAACCATATAAATACATTTCATAGTCTTGTATGAGCCATACCGACACAACCATGTGTGATAGTCTCAATTTTTAAGAGTTGCATCAAGGATATTCAAGTGTGGTAAAGTTATTAGGGGGTTTTAGCAACTTCATGTTAGAATAAAAGATGATGAATGCACATGGTTGCGTGGGGGGGTTGTTTTCTTTTTCAAAATACAATATTGGTGAATAAGGTGTTGGGTTAGTTCCTTTCTTCAACAAAAAGCTAATAACCATAGTTTTAGGACCTCAGTTGCATAATTAGGGGTGAGAGATCTTTAGAGGGTTGGGGTGGAAGTAGACACCAAATTTGTGATGTTTAACAAAACATTAGTCTTTTTCTAGTATTTAATGAATAACAAGGATGTTGATATTCATGAAGTGGAAGAGGTGTCAATGGAAGGTCCAATAGAGATAGAACAATCTTCAAGCCCATGGTTAACACTAACATTTCACCGTGATAATATTAAATTTATTCTTTTATTTCCTGTAGTTGTGATTTATCCCCTCTAAGTCGTTTACTAAATTGTAATTCACTTGAGGCTACTTAGGTGGAAATGCTAGGATGTAAATTTGATTTCGATTTTATTTACGAACCTGATAGAAGTGAAGATTGAAAAAGGGTCTATTAGGACTACATCATAGAAATTTTACAAGCACATCATTAGTGCTTAATTCACAATACATGGTACAAATATTTGCTTCAAGTAGCTTCACAAAAAAATAAAAATAAAAAATGAATCATGAAAGTTTACCATTCTTGTGTGAATTGGACAAACCTTGCATTGATTCTGGCACAGGCATGATGCAAAAGATCTAGCAATCATGTTTCCAAATCATATAAAAGGTCATAATTATCCATAGTAGTTTCAATGTGAGGATTATTTTCAACCATCTTTACAACTAAAGTTCAATAAGTGCTTAATTAATATTTTCTTAAATGGTGATAACATTAAGATCCACCACGTCTTGACATTTTACAAAATTAATGGAGTTTGGATGGGCTAACTAGTGATATATGAGAATTGAGAATGGGAGTAAGGTTTGCAAATGAATGAAAGTCAATAGTTAATTGACTTGCATTTGCATTATGGCTTTCCTTCTCAGATAGAGCTTTATATCAGTGGCTTTCCATTTTAGGATCATAACCTACTCCTAGGTGTAACTATGATCCAAAGCTCCTTAATGGAAAGAGAAGCTTAAAATTGACAACATTTTACAAAAGAATATTTTGGAGTGCTATGCAATTTTTAAAATTTTATTTATTTATTTATTACTATCACAAATTTCTATTTTGGTTAGGTTACTGATTAATTAACTTTCTTCCCCGAGGTTTGACAAAAAAAGACCCCTATTTATTTTCAACATGCATGGCATAGAGTTGAGCAATTACAGTGTTGAACAAGATGAAAAGACTTTCCTTTAATTGGATAATGTGGAATCTTGTTGCCTTTGCATTCTAGCAATTCAACAACCTTAATCACCTCAAGATGTATTTAAGGCTATGAAAAAAATAATTGTACATAGATGAGAGCATGGATCCAATCTTGGTTACCGAACTTAAATTACTCAAGGTTTGAATAACCAAGTTTGTATGGTGTGTCATGTTATGCACACCATTAATATATGGATCATGTTTTTGCATTAGTTGAGTGGTGACATCATTTTTGACACCTTTGAAAAGAAGTAATTTCATTTACCTCAAAACAAACCAATTCGTTGGCAATAGGGTCAAAGCAAGATAAAGTATACAAAAAAGTAAATATCTCCACTTAAACCATGTGTCACACATATAACTACAAAAAAAAACATAAAATTAGGTGAAAATATATGTCAAGTAATATTCATTTGGTTTATTAGATTTATAAGAATATAGTTCTCAAATCATTAAAGAAGATGAACTTAAAAACAAGATGAAAAGTAGATTTGAAATTGATCAGTTTATATCTATTCAAAGCTACTTTTTCATTAAAAAATTAATCAAATAGATATGTATTAATTTATGATATGAATTTCATCATTTATTTTAGCAAGCCATCAATTTTTGTCCCATTTTCTTTTTATTAAACCCTACTTGAAACAAAAAGCCCACACTCAAAAGTAGACATCAAAAGCTACGTGTATTTTTAAAAACCTACTTGAAACCTACTTTTATAAGTTGGAATTTAAAAATAACACATTAGTGTAAAAACATTTTATCTTTTATCATTCAAGTAAAAACATTAAATGTTTCATAATTTTATGATGGCTTTAATTGTTATTTACAATTTACTTGTTGTAATTTTTACAAGGTAAAAAAGTTATTCACTTTATCTTGGTTACACCCAACATTTGTTACACTTAAGCCCCTAAAATCAATAAGATTTCAAATAATCAACTTTTTGGCCGTATTATTGGAAGTGGTTCCATCTACTACCTTGCGCAAATTGAGTAGAATTGGGATACTCTTTCACTCATCTATCACATGCATACACATGGATAAAAACCTGACTCTAATTACCAATTATGATGACTTTGTCACAACTCACCAAGATAAATGTTGATTTTTGGACTACAACTTTGATTGCTTGTAAAACAATGTTGTGCATTTAGCATTGTTTAGCTAGTAGAATTTAACCAATGCTTTCAAGGATAATTCTCAACCTTTAAAAACAAAAATAGTTCCTTAAAAGGTTCAAAATTAGTCATGGATTTACCTTTATGCCAAATTGCAACAAATTGGGTATATTCTTTCATTCACTCAACCTTTCTTGCATTTACAACTTGAGTAACAATTTTATCTTGCCCTATGGATGCATACAATTTTTCATTCTTCACATGGGCATTAGTAGGGTTAGAAAAACATGCATTAACTACAACTCTAGGTCTAGCCACAATACATTTCTTCACCTTTAAGAGTTTGATTAAAGAATCAAGTTTAGGCACCAACAATTTTTTACTTTCAATTTTGGAGCAAATGTCAAACATTTCACCATCCTCCCCACAAATAGATTCAAGCTAACAAAACATTGTAGCCCATGAATCTTGGTAAACCCTATCATTTCCCATTTTGAATCATTGCTCATGGGTTCGAAAGGATCTTCAAAAAGGATTTTGATGACTTCCTGATTGACTTTATTTTTTCCTTTGAGAAATGTACTTGAATCATTGTCCAAACGCAAGGACCAAATGAATTACAATTATGGGTGACATACTAGGAGAAATAGAAAGATTTTTCATTTCATGTACAAAAGTGAAGATTGCATTACTAGAACTAGCATGCATTAATAGGTGTTAAAAAATAGTTGGAACTTGAAGTTAGTTTATGGTTTTAAAGGTGCCACAATTAGGATAAAAAAAGTTAAAAGAAAAAAAATGCAAGGAAATCATTATTTGAACCTTAGCATTGAAAATATGGAGCACCAAATGTGAGCTTTATCGACATGGCCATGGCTAGTAGTCTCAATATTTAAAAATTGGGTTAGGAATATGTGAGTGTGGTGAAGTTATTAGGGGGGTTTAACAACTTTGTGTTAGAATAGGGGTTGATGAG